>Ga0209810_1000097_pt1 | contig 271885 bp, 214 predicted proteins | sample Coa_R1_7_FD_187159 | JGI IMG/M metagenome (GOLD analysis project Ga0209810, IMG submission 187159) | Surface soil microbial communities from Centralia Pennsylvania, which are recovering from an underground coalmine fire - Coalmine... | ecosystem: Environmental > Terrestrial > Soil >...
GGGCCTGTAGCTCAGGTGGCTAGAGCGCGCCCCTGATAAGGGCGAGGTCGGTGGTTCAAGTCCACCCAGGCCCACCATTCCCCTGTTTTCGCCCGTTCAAAGATCATGTCGAAGGGCTTTCTGTAAGTGGGATAAACACTTACGGCGTCGACCGCGCAATTCGATAGCACCATTCGCAGCAATTTGGCCTTTTCCTGCGGAGTCTGCGTAACGTACAGAGAATGCGCCTTATTCGCGAGTTCTAAAATGCGAACACGGTCGAGCGCACGCTCGGGATTTTCGGCCCGTTCGAGCTCCCGCAACGAAGCTAGGAGCGCCTGTTCTTCCTCTTGCCACTCAGCGGACTTCGCCTCCCAAAATTCCTCCGTGATTTTTCCATCCAGGCGGTCCACGTAAGCCTGCTCCAGGCGTTTGCGGAGTAGGGCCAGCCGCTGCTCGATTCGCTCGGCCTGGCGCTTCCTGATCGCTTCCTCATGCGTTTTATCGGAGAGCAAGGACTCTTCAAGCTGCGCCAAAACGTCATCCGGGGTGCGGATTGCCTGCAAGACCTGCCCGAGACGGTCGGCCATCACTTCCTCGCGAAAATAGGGTAGATCGCATTTGCCTCGATAGCCCGTGCAGCGGTAGTAGGTGTACTTCTGCTTCTTGAATTCGGCGGTGACTGCGCAATTGTCATAAGCACAGCGGAGCAAGCCTGAGAATGCGAACTCGTGTATCTGCTTCCGTGGCCGGGCCTTGCCGCTCAGAACCTCGCGCACGCGGGAGAATATTTCAGAGCTCACAAGGGGAGGATGCGTGCCTGCGTAACTCTTACGTTCCCACTCGTAAGTGCCGATGTAGAACGGATTTTTCAGAAGTTTTTCGATGTGCCACTTCGAGATGATCTTGCCGTACTCGGCTTTAAGAAACAGCCGCAAGGTGGCGAGCGAGTACGAGCCTGTCGCGTATAGCTCGAACATTCGCTGCGCGATCGGAGCGTTGTCCGGGTCCACCTCAATCGTGCGCAGCAGCTTGTTGTTTCAATAGCCCAGCGGCGGCCGGCTCGGGTAAATGCCTTGCCCCGCCTTCTCGCGCATGCCTTTGCGCACTTCGTCGCGCAGGTTCTCGATGTAGTTTCGAGCAATGACAAGCTGAATTCCGTGTACGAGTTTCGCCTGTGATTTCGAATCCTTGCTGATGATCTGGCCTTCTTTGGGCAAATGGATTTCAACGTCTAAATCTTCGAGCGTCACGCAATCACGGAAGTTCCGATACAGCCTGTCAGTCTTCTCGACCAGGACAATGCGGCACGTCTTGTGATTGCTGAGAAACCGCACCATCTCGCCGAATTGTTTTCGGCCGGTCGTCTTGGCCGTCTCCACATCCACGAATTCGCGCAGGACGTTGAACTCGTGGCTCTGGGCGTATTCCCGAAGAAACTTCAGTTGTGCGGGGATCGAAAAACCTTCGCGCGCCTGGTCCTTGCTCGACACTCTTGCGTACAAGACGGCTGGTCTCATGCGGCCCTCTGCGAGCGTGGGCTGACAGCGCACGCGTGCCGCTCACCTTGCGCCGATTCCGTCGGACTGTCAACCGGAGTCGCACGCTTGCTGCTTCGGTCCCAAGCGTCGAGCAGGAGGAAAAACGCGCGCAATGCGAGCAAATCATCGGGAGCGAGGGCTTTCCCTCCTGTGGTCCCTTGGACTTCTTGAAGGTGAGACGAATCGGTGCTGTAGGCAGTAGAGCGCATGGCTGTCTGGAATTCTGAGGAAGATTGGAGGGATGACTTGGCGGGATGCCCCTCTATGTACTAATAGCCGTCGAGCGAGAAAAAGTGCTCAAAGAAAAAGTGCTCACAAAAGCTGCAAGATTCCGCTGTCGCGCGCCTCTACTTATACTAATGGGCAAGAAGTCGGAAAAACTCCCCAAAGAAAAAACACGCACGTGATTTCAAAAATATTTTGGTTTCGTTTTCTCCCTTCCGAAACGTGGACGAAACACCCGGCGCATCCGAGAAACAATTTGGGCGGGAGCGACCCGGTGAGCACGTTTGGGCGGCAAAACCGCACAAACACCCGGGTCGCTCCCGCCCAAATCGAGCTTTTCGTCCGCGGTCTTTTTTCAGAACGAATTTCCGCAGTGCATTGTTCGACCGAACCTTGCGGCGGAGCCTAGGTGAACGGAACGCCTACTTCTGGCGGTGAACACTGCGTGTGTTCCTGTGTTCACCCTTGCTCGCCAGGAGTTTCGAGAGGATTCCCGTTGAGCGACCCTCATGCGGGAAGGTGTCGGCGCTGGTGCCCATTGTGGTGCCGCCTTATTTTCCATTCGTGGGTGACCCAAGCAATCAAGAGCGGAGCAGAGCCGACAAGCACAACGCGGTACGCAGTCGGAGTAGGAAGTGCTGTCATCATTGCAACAGACAGCGCAAAAATGGTTAGGGCTGACCGGTCCAGAACAGTAGCCCGCGTTCGGCGTGGCGGTATGAATCTCCACAAGACTGCGATAATCAGTATGCTGTAGGCGGCCAAAAGAGCGGCCTCCGAACGGGGAATCTGGTGCGACGGCGACGCAGCCGAAGGAAAGATCGCGTAAAAAGCGCCCAAAAAAGCGCCGCGAAGGAAAAAGAAACCCGGTATGAACCCTCCCCATCGCTCCGCAGTTGCGAACATGACGATTGCGGCGATGGCAACTTCAATCCAGGCTGTCACCGGTCCCGCCAAGTGAGACGTGGATGCGCCGGAAATCAAACGGTCAAGACCAACGGCCGCGAGAAGGAAGACGAGAAAACCGCCGACAAGCTCGCCCGCGATCAGGAATCCACTCTTTACTTGCTCTCCTACAGTTCGCTTATGCGTCATGCTTTCATGCCCAAAGTGCGGTGTGCGAAGAGTATACGCCTGTACTTCTCGATGGAGGCAGGAGCCGCAAATTCATCAATAGCACCACGGACCGGGCTACAGATAAGCGAGGGACGTCAGGGCCGGATCCGCAGCGCGAAAGGTTCTAAGATCGTCAACTAGGGCCCACCATTCCCGTGTTTTCGCCGGTTCGGAGATTAGGTCCAGAGGGTCGCTGTAATCCGAGTTCGCTGCGAAGAGAGAGCCGCTTGCTCGTGTTCGCCCCGCGGTTGCACAGACGCGAAGCATTAACGCAGAGCCCTGCAAAACACGGCTGGCGCCGTGCTATGCGCCAGCCATTCCAGGGCAAGAGGAATTGATGGAACGTTTCAGGTAACGTGCTGCTCGTTTAGGTTTGAAGGAACGCCGGCAGCATGGGCAAGGAGCGGAGGCGCTTGCCGGTCGCGTCGAAAACGGCATTGCCAATCGCCGGTGCCAGACCGACTAGCGGTGTCTCTCCGGCTCCCGCTGAAGGAATATCTTTGCGGTCCAGCAGCACGACCTCGATCTCCGGCAGATCGCGGAAACGCGGCACTCGGTATTGCGCCAGGCGCGGGTTAAGGATCTTGCCATCGGCAAACTCGATGGCTTCGAAGAGCGCGCCCCCGAGGCCCATCACGTTCGCGCCTGAGACCTGGTTGCGGAGTCCGTCGGGGTTGACGATGGCGCCGCATTCGAACGCGCACACCACTTTCTTGACGCGTATGGCCTTTGTGCTTTCCACCCGTACTTCCGCAAAAGTCGCGACGTAGCCCCTTTTCTCCACGCCGCCTCCCATGCCAAAGCCCTGGCCCGCCTCCGTCTTCTTGCGCGGCCAGCCAAAGGATTTCGCAGCCGCTTCAAAAACGGCGCGCAGCCGTGCGTCGCTCAAATTTTTCAAGCGAAATTCCAGCGGGTCGAGTCCCGCGGCATGCGCGAGTTCATCCATATGCGATTCTCGCGCGAAATGATTCGCCGTTGCGGCGAGTCCGCGGTAGGAGCCTTGCCGCAGCGGTGAATCAACGGAATGAAACTCGATATGCCGGTTTGCGACATCGTAGGGTGTTCCAATTCCGGAACTGCCCGAGTTGTAATTGTGAAATTCCCACGCCTTGAGCTTGCCGTCCGCCGTGACGCCGCTGCGAATGTCAATTACACCCGCGGGACGGAAGTATGCCCAGGTCATCTCCTCTTCGCGCGTCCAGACGATCTTGACCGGGCGTTTCGCTGCCCGCGCCAGGCGCGCGGCCTCAAGCGCCGCGTCTGCCGTATGCTTGCCCCCGTAGGCGGAGCCGGTGTCCGGCACGATCACGCGAATGCGGTCCTGCGGAAGCTGGAACGCATCCGCGAGTTCCTCGCGCACGCCAAAAGGCCGTTGCGTTCCGGTCCAAACCGTCAGTTTACCGTCGTTCCATTCCGCGACCGCGGCCCGCGGCTCGAGCGGTGTGTGCGCGATGTAAGCGACGGTATAAGTTGCTTCGAGCCTGTGTGCGGCGGCTTGCAGGCCCTCCTCTATCGATCCCGTGGTTTCGCGGTCATGGCCATTCCCGCGGGATTCCGCTTTCTCCTTCAAATACGAATAGATGTTCCGGCTCGAAGCCCGTGCTTCGGGCGATTTCCACTCCGCTTTCAGGGAGGCGGCTGCCTTTTCTGCTTCGCGCTCGGAGCGAGCCGCTACAGCCACGAAATCGCCGTCGCGCACCACGACCACCCCAGGCATTTGCTCCGCCGCGCTAGCATCCAGCGAGACGAGCGTCGCGTGAAAGGCCGGCGGACGCAGCACCTTGCCGTGCAGCACGCCTGCGGGCCGCAGGTCCGGCGTGTACTGATGCCGGCCGGTTACAAAATCGCGCGCATTCACCTTCGGAATCGGCTTGCCTGCAACGGTCCACTCGGAGGGAGGAGTTATCGGATCCGCTTCGGGAATTTCTCGGGCCAGGGTCTTCCCCTTGGCGAGTTCCGCGTAGGCGAGAGACCGGCCGGAGGACGGATCGGTCACTTTCGCGTTGGCGGCGACCAGTTTTTCGGCCGGAACGTTCCACTCCTTCGCCGCCTGTTCGACCAGCAATTCCCGCGCAACCGAGGCGACATGGCGGAGTTGCGGCGCCATCGTCGGCGTTGTCCGGCTGCCGAAAGTGCCCATGTCAAACGGCGTGAGCGCCGTGTCTCCCATCACCATCCGCACGCTCTCGAACGGCACGCGAAGTTCATCCGCCACCGATTGCGCCAGCGATGTGCGGATGTTCTGCCCAATTTCAACTTTGCCCGTGAATGTGGTCACGGCTCCGTCTTCACCCACGTGCAGCCACGACGTAATGTCTTTCGGCAGTTCTTCTCCGGCGCGCCGGCCGCGTCCCGATTCCTGCGGCGTTCCTGCAGCCGCTTCCCGCGCTACTGTGAATACCGCGATTCCCGCGCCCAGCACCTTGAAAAAATCGCGGCGCGCGATCGAGAAGTGGTGAATGGGCTGGCCGCGCAGTTCGTAGCGTTCGGGCTCCAGCAGGACTGCCTTCGATGTGGATTTCATCGCGCCCCTCCCGCCATTGAAGCCGACGCCCGCTCGACCGCCTCCAAAATCCGCGGATACGTTCCGCACCGGCATATATTCCCATCCAGCGCGTGCGCAATTTCCTCCCGCGAAGGACGCGCCTTTTGACAGAGCAGCGCCACGCCGCTCAGGATCATTCCCGGCGTGCAGTACGCGCATTGGAACGCGCCAGCTTCAATAAAGGCCTGCTGCAACGGGTGCAGTTTCCCATCGCGCTCCAGTCCTTCGATCGTCGTGATCGACTGCCCCGCGACCGTGCTCACCGGCAGTTGGCACGAGCGCCGCGCCATGCCGCCGAGCAGCACCGTGCAGGCGCCGCACTGCCCTTCGCCACAGCCGTACTTCGCTCCCGTTAGCCCCAATTCGTCCCGCAGCACTTGCAGTAATGTCGCGTCTCCATCCGAGGTGATCGAATGTCTCTTGCCGTTGACAGTGAGTTCCAGAGACTTCCCCATGATTCCTCCAGGGCGGGCTGTTCAGGCCCAGTCTACACCCGCGAATGGCGGGCCGCGGCTCTCCCTAAACGTGCGACGTATGCGCAGCTCGCTGTGTTTCAAAATGGAACGGCTCTTTCCAAATCCGGCGCCCGCCCTCTTTCCATGTCCTCGCGTGCTGCAAAAAACCACGCAATTCCCCGGAAAATCTGACCAACCGTATGGAACTAAAGGTGCGATGCTTTGCTGCCGATGTGCCGAGGGGCGCTTGCACCAATGCTTTGCATTGACGATCCGGAAATCTTGCGTTCAGTTCTCGACACGTTGCCAACCGGCGTCTATCTCGTCGACGCTCACGGCAAAATTGCGCTTTGGAACTCCGCCGCCGAGCGCATCACCGGCCATCTGCGTCAGGAACTCCTCGGTCGCGATGCCCGAGAGGGCTTTCTTGGTTACCAGGACACGGACTCGTCAGAACCCGGCGGCCAGTCTACTCCGCTCAGCATCGCCATTCGCGACGGCAAATCCTCGGGCGCCATCGTTAACCTTCGTCACAAGCTGGGCCACCGCGTCGCCGTCCGCCTCCACGCCGCGCCCATTCGCAACTCTCGCGGCTCGGTCATCGGCGCGGTCGAAAGTTTTGAAGAAACTTCGACGGCAGCCAACTGGGAGCAGCGCCAGAGCAAACTGGCGACCTATGGCTGCATTGACGGCGCTTCCGGCGTTCTCACGCGCGAGATGGTGGGGCTGCACCTGCGCGAACAGCTCGCGTTGTTTGCCGAGCATCCGGTTCCGCTGTCCCTCCTGTGCATCAGCATCGACGGTCTCGAGACTCTGCGTAAACGCTACGGTCCCGCCGTGTTCTCTCCCATCGTCAAAGCCGTGGGCATGACGCTCGAAAATTCGCTTCGGCCAACCGACTTTCTCGGCCGTTGGCGTGAGAACGAGTTCGTCGCCATCCTCGGGGAATGCGGCTTGGAAGAGCTTCCTCTCGTCGCCGGCCGCCTTCGCAAGATGGTCCATGCGGCCGAGATCGAGTGGTGGGGCGACGCCTTCCAGGTCACGGCCTCCATGGGTGGCGCCTCTGCGGGCCTCGGCGATACCCCCGAACTTTTGCTGGCCCGCGCCGAAGCCGCGCTGGATGAGGCTATGTGCCAGGGCGGCAATCGCGTGGTCATTCGCACGAGCTAGCGCATACATCGACAGGGAGATGCCAGAGATATGTTCGTCATCATCGGAATCGTCGTCGTGCTCGGCGCCATCATGGGCGGCTACCTCATGGAGCACGGCAACCTCAAGGTCCTCCTCCAGCCGGCTGAGCTCATCATCATCGGTGGCGCCGCCATCGGGACAGTCTTGATCGCTAATCCGCTCCACATCATCAAGCAACTCGCCCGCGGCATTGCCGGTGCGTTCGGCGGCTCGAAATACGGCAAGGACCGCTATCTCGAAACGCTGAAAATGCTCTTTCAGCTCTTCAGCCGCGCCCGTAAGGAAGGCCTGATGGCGCTCGAAACCGACAGTGACGCGCCTGACAAAAGCCCCGTCTTCTCGCAATATCCCCGCTTTCTCAACGACCACCACGCGCTCGATTTTGTCTGCGACACCATTCGCATGGCCGCCGGCGGAGGCGTCGAGCCTTTCGATGTTGACCAAATGATGGAGCTCGACATGGACGTTCACCACCACGGAGCCGCGCAGCCCATCTCCGCGCTTTCCACTATGGCGGATTCGCTCCCGGGTCTCGGCATTGTTGCCGCCGTTCTCGGCGTGGTCATCACCATGGGCGCGCTCGGCGGCCCGCCCGAAGAAATCGGCCACAAAGTTGCCGCCGCGCTCGTCGGCACTTTCCTGGGCATTCTGCTCTGCTACGGTTTCATCGGTCCTGTCGCCGGAAACATGGCCAAAGCGGCCGACGAGGAACATGCCTACTATCACGTGCTCCGCATCGTCATCATTGCCTTCATGAAAGGCACGCCCCCGAGCGTCGCCGTCGAATTTGGGCGTCGCGCAATCCCGCAGCATGTCCGTCCCAGCTTTAAGGAGACGGAAGCCCACATCAAAGGTGGCAATTCTGCCGCCGCAGCCGCTCCCGCCGAGAAAGCAGCGTAGCGCGCAGGTGAACCCTATGCCTCCTGCCGCGCGCCCTCCCGTCATCATCAAGAAAAAAATCACCCACGCTGGCCATCACGGCGGCGCCTGGAAGGTCGCTTACGCCGACTTCGTCACCGCCATGATGGCTCTCTTCATCGTTCTTTGGCTGATGAACACCAGCAAGCAGATCCAGGAAGCCGTCGGCGGCTACTTCAAGGATCCGACCGGCACGTCCAAACGCGTCGGCAGTGACATGGTCGGTTCCGGCGAAAACTTCGTCGTCGACAAAGACAACATGGAAGAGCTGAAGGAACAGCTTCAGAAGGCCATCCGCGAAGTTCCCGACTTCGACAAACTCAAAAACCACATTGATATGACCGTCACAAACGAGGGGCTTCGCATCGAACTGACCGAATCCGCCACTGGCACATTCTTCGATAGTGGCAGCTCGAAAATCAGCCGCGAAGGCTACGAAATCCTGCAAATGCTCGCCCAGGAGCTTGGAAAGCTGCCCAACAAAATTGCCATCGAGGGCCACACGGATTCCAAGCCCTACGCCGAGGGCGCCACCTACACCAATTGGGAGCTTTCCTCCGATCGTGCCAACGCCGCTCGCCGCCTCATGCAGTCCAGCGGCATTCGCCTCGACCAAGTCACCCAGGTCCGCGGCTTCGCCGATCAGCGCCTTCGAAAAAAGGAAGACCCTTTCGATCCGTCAAACCGCCGCATCTCTCTCATCGTCCAGTACCTCGAGAAAACGCCAGCCGCTGAGAGTAGCGCGGATCCGGAGCGTGTTCCTTCTGCGCCACATACAACCGCCGCCGAGGATGCCAAGCCCGCGCCCCACTGAGCTTCAATCGGCGAGACGCATCATCACCCCTGCCTCGTCACCATTGCTGTCTACAGGGTTCTCCTAAGCTACCTTACCCTGCTCTTCCGCATCCTATTTTGTGTCCGTTGGCACACCGTGTGTTCCGCAAATTTCTTCTGGAGAAGGAACGCCCTCATGCGAACTCGCTTGCTCCTCTGCTGTTTTGCCGCTTCCATTGCTCTCTTCTTTTCTGGACCGTCCGCCAAGGCCCAATGGTGGAATAACCGTTTTGAAATTGACCCGAATGTCGGGTATCAGACCTCGGGCTCGTTTCCCGTCGTGAACCGTAGTTTTGCTCTGCCTAACGGCGCTCCCGGAGACCGCCTTCGCGCTGACGGTGGCCTCAGCTACGGCACGTTCATCGACTATTCGCTCACCCGCAATGCCCAGTTTGAGTTCGGCTGGAACCGCAACTCCACCACCTACCGCGAGCGCATCTTCCCCAGTACGAATTACGTCCGCGCGTTTGATTCCGATATCGATCAGTTCCAGTTTGGCTTCCTCTATATGGTCATGAGCGACGAGCATCGCATCCGCCCGTTCATCGCGGGCGGAGTTGGTTTCGCGCATGAGTTCAATAGCGGCCTCACGCCCAATCGCACCGATTTCTCCTACAACCTCGGCGGCGGAGTGAAATACATGTTCAGCCAGCACTTTGGCATCCGGGGCGACGCGCGCTATGTGCCGGTTTACAAGAATTCTTCGCCTGCGCTTTTCTGCGATCCCTTCGGCTTTTGCTTCCTCGGCAACGCCGCCAATTTTCTAAGCCGTGGCAATTTCAGTGGCGGCCTCATCTTCCGCTTTTAGTTGAGGACCTTACCCAAAAATCGCTTTCTTTCTTCCATTCCTGGATTCTTGATTGTTCGTGCTTTTCGTTTCTAGCTCTTTTGAGACGGAGGCCTTCAGAGATAGGGTGACGACTCCGGTTTCCTGCAGGAGGCGGAAGCGCCAGCGCAAGAAACCTCCAAAAGGAGAAGGCTCTAGCCCTGAGGCCCATCCCATGGTGCGGCGCTCTGCCTGTTCAGTATGAGGCGCTCTCCAGGCGAGTTAAAACCCTCTCCTTACAGTGATTGCGGCTTGCTGTTGCCGCTCTCCGGTGAGGGCGCTTTTTCGGCTGGAGCTGTGCCCGCGACCGCGCCAAACGGCTTGAAGTCCGTGAAGCGAATCACCACGCGAATCGGTATTTCCTGCTTGTCAATCGTTACCGTGGCGTCCGAGCTTGCGTAGGTCGGGAATTCGTATTTGTTGTCAATATACTCGCGGTAGGTCTCGTACATCGTGAACGGGAGCGCATTCGTTTTCATCTCGCCAAGGTCCGTCACCCAGCGCCCATAGGTCTTCACGATTTCCAGGTGCTTGTCGTCCACCCAGACCACGCCGTCAAACAGCGCGTGACTCCGCTCCGGCAGCTTCGGGCTCACCTGAAACAGATAGCAATCCACCTCATCCACTTTTTCCTTACCGATGTACTTCAGGTTGTACTTCGGGAGTTGTGCTGTCGTCAGCGCGAAAAACGGCATGCGCTGGATGACGTCCAGGTCCTCCGTCAGCAGGTGCATGTGCGGCAGCGTGGATTCGGGCCGCTTCAAGACCTTCTGATACACCGTACCGTCCGGATTTCGCGCAGGCTCTGAAACCACCGTGTACTCGCCGTCGGGTTTCCCATCAAACCCAAACGACTGAATGCGGATCGTCTTCTTGTAGGAATACCTCGCCATCGCAGCTCCGTACTCATCCTCTTTCTGCGAAAAGTGCTGGATGATCTGCTCAGCGGGAATCGCCGGGGGCGCATCGGGCTCCGGCCGGTTGCTCAGTCGAATCACGGGCGGCTGGTTCGGCGCAGGATTCATCGGTCCCGTATTTTCCTGCGCGACAGCCGAAGCGCCACCTGCAAGCAGCACACTCAATCCCAGAGCAAGCATCACAAACGGACGCCGGGTTGCGAGCGAAACCTTCATATCGCGAAATGATCTCATATCCACGAATTTAGATGCTCGCTCCCGCGCCGAAAGCAGCCCCGGCAGCCTTCCGCCATCGTTCGCTCATCCGCGGATTGCTGCACGCTCTCTGCTACAATCGGTGTGCCAGTGAGCCAAACCACGGAAGCCAAGCGCTATTTCGTTTCCGGAATCGTGCAGGGTGTGGGCTTCCGTTTTTTCGTCCGGCACATCGCCGCGGAGCTGCAGATTTCGGGCTTCGCCAGGAATCTCCGCGACGGCCGCGTCGAGGTTTATGCCATTGGCTCGGCCGAACGATTGGCGCGGCTCCGCGCTCAACTCGAGCGCGGCCCTCGGCTCTCGAGCGTGACGAACGTGCGCGTCGAGGATGCTCCGCTCGATCGCCGCTACCAATACGGATTCGTCATCGAAGAGGATACATGAAGCCCGAGACCCTGCTTGCGCGCGAAGGAGATCAGTGGCATGGATGACCTCAAAAAGCTAATTCGCGAAGTCCCCGATTATCCGAAGCCCGGCATCCTTTTTTATGACCTCACCACGCTGCTCAAGGACAAGCAGGGATTTCACAAGCTCATAGATTCGCTCTGCGATCACTACCGCGGCCACCAGATTGACGTGGTCGCCGGAATCGAAGCACGCGGCTTCATTTTTGCCCCGGCTCTGGCTTACCGCCTTGGCGCTGGCTTTGTGCCCGTCCGCAAGCCGAAAAAACTTCCCGCCAAAACCGCGAGCATATCGTACGCGCTTGAATACGGGACTGACACGCTCGAAATTCACGAAGATGCCGTCAAGCCCGGCCAGCGCGTCATTATTTGCGACGATCTCCTCGCCACCGGAGGAACTGCCGCTGCCACAGCCAAGCTCGTCGAAAAACTCGGCGGCAAAGTCGAAGGCGCTGCCTTCGCCGTCGAACTCACATTCCTCAAAGGCCGCTCCAAACTCAACGGCTTCGACGTCTTTTCTCTCATCCAGTACGACAGCTAATGGGATTCCAAACACCCTCCGGCGCCTAGCACCTGTCGGGGCCGCTCTTCGAGCGGCCGGTGGGCGCCTCCGTGCGGGTCAGCTCAATTTTCGCCCTCACCGCTTTCCCACGCTCTTCCTCTGCCGAATCACCTCAAACAACACCACACCCGCCGCTACCGACACGTTCAGCGATTTCACTGGCCCGCCCGTCGGCAGCGCCACAATAAAATCGCATCTCTTCCGCGTCACCTCGTGTAATCCTTTTCCTTCTCCTCCAAGCACAATCCCCACCGGCGACCGGTAGTCCACCTCCGTATACGTTTGCGTCGCGTGTTCATCGAGTCCCACTAGCCAAAAGCCCGCTTCCTTCAGCTCTTCCATCGCCCGCACGAGATTCGTCACCTTCGCCACCGGCAGATGCGCCAGTGCTCCCGCCGACGCGCGCGACACCGTATCCGTCAGCCCTGCTGCTCGGCGCTCCGGAATCACCACCCCGTGCGCCCCGGCCGCCAGCGCCGTTCGAATAATCGCGCCCAAATTGTGCGGATCCTCGACTCCATCCAGCAGAACAATCAGTCCCGCGCCTCCGCTGCTGTTCGCACGCGCCAGAATCGTCTCTAGTGTTGCCGCCGCGCTTGCCGCCGCCACTGCCACGACTCCCTGGTGCTCGCGCGAGTTGGCGATGCGATCCAAACGCCCGCGCTCCTCGAATCGCACGGGAATCCCGCGCCCGCGCGCCAGCCGCACAATCTCCTCGACTCTCGAATCCTGCCTCCCTTTCGTGATCAACACGTGCTCCAGCGGCCGCCCCGCTTCGAGCGCCTCCCTCACCGCGTGAATTCCCGTCAGCCGGTCCATGCCTCGACGTACCTCTTCTCTGCCATCAATCTAGTGCCGCGCAAAATTCAAGAATGCGTTCAGCCGCCCCCTTCACCGGAACTCGCCACTCGATCTCCGCCGCCTCATCCGCCAACAGAATCACCCGGTCAAGCTCGCCTTCCCCGGACTTGCCCGCCAGAACCAGTCGTATCGGATGGAACAGCTCGCGCCCGCGACTCTCCATCTCCTCCTTGAGACTGGCTACCACCTCTTTGAATCGGTCGGAGCTAAGCCGCGGTCCCCCGATGAGCAACACCGCGAGCCGCCGCACCACCTCGCGTGCCCCATGGCGAGACAACACCACATGCGAATCAACCTTCGCCAAAATTTCCCGTGCGTCGTAGTGGAAAACGAGCTCCAGCCATCCCTCAAGTGCCCCCGCATCCGCCGCATGCGGCTCGAGAAGTTGCGCCGCATTTTCGCACCATTGTGCTTGCCCCGCCGAGATCTCTCCGCCAAGCCATCCGCGCTTCCGCAAGATAGCCGCGACTTCCACGGCCGTAAAGGCGCTAGCGCGAGAACTCGTTCCCGCGTTCCCGCCATCTTGCCCTGTCGCTTGTTGTCCCTGATTCTGACTCTCGGCTGTCAAGTGTTAACTGTCGTCCCTGACCGTCGCCACTGCCTGCGCCGCGATCGCTTCGCCCCGCCCAATCGCATCCACGCCCTCGTTCGTCTTGGCCTTCAAATGAATTTTTTCCGCCGCCACGCCCAGCGCGCCCGCGAGCGCTGCTCTCATCTTCGGAAAGTGTGGACCAAGCTTTGGCTTCTCCGCGATCACCACCGCATCCACGTGCTCGATGCCGAAACCTTTTTCCGCCAGCAGTCGTGCCGCATGTTCCAGAAAGACCAGGCTATTCGCGCCTTTCCATTTCGGGTCCGTATCCGGAAAGTGTGTTCCGATATCCCCTAATCCCGCCGCCCCGAGCAACGCGTCGCAGAGCGCATGCGCCAGCACGTCCCCGTCCGAGTGCCCCACCGGGCCTTTCGGAAATTCCAGCTCGATTCCGCCGACAATCAGTTTCCGCCCTTCTGTCAGGCGGTGCAGGTCGTACCCGATCCCACAGCGTGTGCTCATGCTTTGCGGCGCTCGAGTTCAAGATAGAAGTGCGCCAATTCCATATCCGCCGGCTTCGTGATTTTGATGTTCCTCTCCGATCCCAGCACGACATGGACATCGTGCCCCAGCCGCTCCACCACTCCCGCTTCGTCCGAAGCGTTGATCCCGTCCGCCGCGGCCCGCGCAAACGCCTCCTTCAGCAGCTTCGTCCGGAACACCTGCGGCGTCTGCGCCAGCACCACTCGCTCGCGGGGAATCGTCGCCGTGATCAACGCCACGTCCTCCGGCAAGCTCGCCCGTTTTACCTCTTTCACCGTATCCATCGCCGGGATTCCCAGAATGGCCGCTCCGCACCGCCGCGCCTCTTCAATCACTCGCGCAATCTGCTCCGCCGTCACGAAGGGCCGCACGGCGTCGTGCACCAGCACAAGTTCGGTCGCGTCCGGCACCTCCCGCAACGCATTCGCTACGCTCTCCTGCCGCGAATCCCCGCCCCGCACCACTCGCACATTCTGCTTCAGGTGCTCGCCCCGCAGCCTTTCCTCGAGCATCGCAATTCCGTCCGCCCGCGTCGCCAGAATAATGTCCGTAATCTGCGCGCAGGACGCCAGCCGCCGCACGCTGTGAATCAGAATCGGCGTGCCGTCCAGTTCCAGAAACTGCTTCGGCGTCTCGGCGCCCATCCGCGTCCCAAGACCGGCGGCAGGCAGTATCGCGGCGATTCGTTTCATGGTGGTTGTCGCAAATCGGCGGTCCTTGCGCGCGATTAGGAAACTTCAAAGTGTACTCCAAGCATGGGCGCGGTCAAAGAAATTGCCCTCCTCGCGCACTTGTTTTCCGGCAATCTGCACTCGTACAGCTGGCCGAACTTAGCCCCCTGGGACAAGGCCATTCTGCCCTTTGGAACGTTGCGCAGTGCCGCTTCCGCTACTACACTGCGCGCAACCGTCGCCCAGTGTTCCTTTCCCGCCGTGCACCCGTTTGCTGTGCCGGCTTCGCTCGATCCTTGACGGGCCTTATCGTAACTCTTAAGCCGCTGACCTTCGGCCCGGCGCACCTGCGTTTTCAACCATGTTCCGGCGGAGAGGAGAGCAAGCGCGTGCCGCAGTATCGCTTCCGGTCTGAAAAACGGCCCGAGGGTCATGCGTCAGACAAGCCGGCGCCCGAAAGTCGCCTGGCCCAAATCCTCCGCAAGGTCGAGTCGGGCTCGCTGCGCACCGTCACCGAACTCTCCCTCGAATTCAATCTCAGTCCCGCGTATATCCAGCGCATCTTCAAGCAGCAGACCGGCGTGCGCCTCGGCGAAGTTCTCGCCGAGCAGCGCCTCGCTAGGGCCGCTGACCTCCTCGCGAACAGCTATATGAGCGTGAAGGAAATCGCCCACGCCGTCGGCTACGAACACGCTTCCAGTTTCGTCCGCGCCTTCCAACGCCGCTTCACCCAGCCTCCCGGCAGCTACCGTCAGCACACCGAACACAGAAAAAGCTAACGAATTGCGCCTTCGGCTAATCCATTCCGCTTGCCGATCGCCCGGTGCCCAGCGTAGAAAGAGCCATCCAGCCAAGCAGCGGCTTGCAAGGGTGGGCCGATTCGCACCGACTGGTCCCTCCTCCTTCGCCTTCGATTCCTTCCGCATCCGCTCGGACACTGCGGGTGTGCGCGAACGATGGAACGGAGACGGGCGGCTGCTCTTCAGTCCTGACCAGGGAGCTGGGTATGTCCTCACATTTCGGAGCCGCATGGTTTAGCAGTCTCAAGGCGCGGCTGCGCGGCGGTCCGCTCGTTGTCGCCTTGTTCCTGCTGTGTTGCTTCGCCGGACTTTCCATTGCGCAGTCAACTGCTCATGATCCCGGCCCTCGCGCGGGAACCGTAGATTCCGGCCAGCCACTGGCCTCCGTCGCACAGAATCCCACCATCCTCGAATACTTCAACGACGGCCAGACCCGTTTCAACGAAACCGATGAAGTCGCGAACGGTCTCGGCCCTCGCTTCAATAGCAACTCCTGCGCCAGTTGCCACGCTCAGCCCGCCGTGGGTGGCTCCAGCCCCAGCGTCTCCGCTTTCCCCAATCTTGGTCCCAATCCGCAAACGCAGGTCTTCAATCTCGAGGGCGCTCACAATTCGCTCCCGCCTTTCATCACACCCGATGGCCCGGTTCGCGAAGCGCGCTTCAAGTTCTTCCTCAATTCCAACGGCTCTCTCAGTAACTCTCCCGATGGCGGCGTGCATGACCTCTTCGTCATTTCGGGCCGTCCCGATGCCGGCGCTTGCAACCTTCAGCAGCCTGATTTCGCTCACAACCTCGCTCTCAATAACGTCATCTTCCGTATTCCCACGCCCGTCTTCGGCGCCGGCCTGATCGAAAATATCCCCGACGAGGCCATCATCGCCAATATGAACGCCAATCGCCTCGTCAAGCGCGCCGCCGGCATTTCCGGCCATCCCAACCGCAACGGCAACGACGGCACCATTTCTCGCTTCGGCTGGAAAGCCCAAAACAAGTCTCTCGAAATTTTCAGCGGCGAGGCCTACAACGTCGAGATGGGCGTCACCAACGAAATGTTCATGAGTGAGCGCGCCAACCCCGATGAAGCCGCCGGGCTGCCCGCCAATTGCAAGCTCAATCCGACCCCTGAGGACGCCACCAACATGGCCGCCACTCAGACCGTTGGTGTTCCCAGTGACGCCGTGGCCTTCGCTATGTTCATGCGTCTTCTCGCTCCTCCCACTCCGTCCTCCAGCGTTCCCGGCGGAGCCACTTCCATCAGCAACGGCCGCAATGTCTTCTCCCTGATCGGCTGTGCGCTCTGCCACACGCCAACGCTTACCACCGGCACCTCGAAGCTCACTCCCGGCCTCAGTAACGTCAATGCGAACCTCTACTCCGATCTCCTGGTTCACAATATGGGCACGGGACTCGCCGATGGTGTCTCACAAGCCGGCGCTGCCGCCAATGAATTCCGCACCGCGCCTCTCTGGGGACTCGGCCAGCGCGTCTTCTTCCTCCACGACGGCCGCACCTCGGATCTCTTGCAGGCGATCAAAGCCCACGCCAGTTCCGGGTCCGAAGCCAATACCGTCATCGGCCTTTTCAATCGTCTCTCCCAACAGCAACAGCAGGACTTGCTCAACTTCCTGCGCTCCCTCTGAGTCCCTCCGCTTCCAGCGCTCACTCTAAACCTCGAGGGTAAGCACAACAAACCGAGCGCAACCGGACAGGCTGGCGCCCGCCAGCCTGTCTCATTTCTTCGCGTAGTCGCCGCGCTAAACCATCAGGAGCCAACAAGAGCCTTGAAGCGGCCGCGCGGAATGGACTGGGAGTTCCGCGCACTGTATTCATGCGTTTGCAACTTGGCCGATCTTCTGCACGATCAGGAGACAAGCGCAAGGCGCGCTCCGCGTACGAGAATTTCCTTGCGTTATGGAACGACGCCGATCCCAACATACCTATCCTGAAGGAGGCTAAAGCAGAATGGTCTCGGCTGGAGTAATCCACAAGTCTCCCGCCTTGTGAGAGATTCAGACAAGAACAAATCACCGGCGGGCAAAAATGTCACCCAATCCGGCGGCCCCGCCAAGACTTAGCAATTTCTCTCTGAGCTCGCTTCCGCTCACCCAGCGGTTAAGCTCCAATTTGACGGGGTCCACTAATGTATAGTTGAAGGTCGCCCCGCTAAGAATGGCGCTGCCTAGCGAGCGGAGAACAGGAGAGAGGTATAAACGGCTGAACTCAAAAGATAAGAGGCGGGGCATAACGGACAGCCCCTGTAGGACCTGCTCTTCGTATCCCTCAACATCAATTTTGATATAGAACGGCGTTCCGTAACGTTCGATCAAGGCGTCCGGCGCGCGTTTTAAGGTTTTCAGCAACCCACTAGGGCGTTTCTGACAGGCTTGCCGCAAGTCCGGCTAGTCATCACAACCAATTCAAAGGGATATCTCTCCTTGGGCAAGAAAAGGGACATTTGTAATTGGGTTTGGCACACTGCCCAGCCAGGCTTGACGCAGTCGTGCCACGTCGCGTAACGTGCTCAACCAAACGGTCCGCAACTTCACCAAGCCAGAGGCCGTGCGCTTACATCCTGCTTGGGTAAGCCTCGGGATCAGACGGTAAAAGGAGGCAGTGATTCAGAACGAAACCGATTGCAACTCGCCGGAGTCCCGGAAAAAGGTTTTTCGGACGCTGGTCGATCTCTATGCGGCTGGAGCCGTCTCAGCGCTGGATCAGGTGATTCCGCCTGACTATGTCGGGCATACCTCAGCAGGTGACCGCGACCGGCAAGGATTCCTTGAGAGCATCCTGTTTTTTCACAACCTGTATGTCTACAGCCAGGACTCGTTTCGCATCGAAGATCAGTTGGTTGACGGCGAGAAGGTGGTTACCCGCATGACTGCCAATGTCAGAGTACGGGAAACGGGCGAGCCCGTTACTTTACTGGGCATCAATATCGCTCGCATCGTGAACGGCAAAATCATCGAAGAATGGAACACCTGGGAGCAACTTAGGATCCCCCAAGGCCCGAGCGGAAGTGCCAAGCCGGGCGCTGCGGCCTAGCCTTCCGCTTGCTCTCGCTGGAACGTAAGACCACGGAACGCCGCGGCGTGCTGGCCGAAGCACAGATGCGCTTGTTGGGCAAAGCGCGCGGCCGCATTCCCTGCCTTTTGGATTTTCTTTGGCTGCGCGTTAGAATTAGGGAGAACATGGTTTGTTGGCTGGTGCTCGGCGATCCGGCGTTTTCAGGCTGCTGGATGATACCCGAGTACGGAAACGCGGCCAGGCAGCCGAGAACGTCGCCGCAAGGCGAGGCGCATCCCACGCCATGGCAAATTCAACACGGTATGTTCAACGCGTTCTATTAGCGGCCTCTCTCTGGCTCCCTCGCGGAGCATGACTCCCCTTTTGCATCGACGAAGGAACTCCAACGCTCTGTCGAATTGTGTGAGGATTTTCCATGGCCGTCTTGACTCTCTCCGAGAAACTCGATCAGCTCGATTCGCGCTTCGAGGAAATGACTCAGCAGCTTTCCTCCGCCGAGGTCGTCAACGACTCCGCGCGCCTGCAAAAGCTCGCCAAGCAGCACGCCGAACTCGAGCAAATCGTTGCCAAGCACCGCGAATACAAGCAAATTGAAAAGGACCTGGCCGGCGCCCGTCAGATGGTCCTCGAAGCCGAGGACGCCGAAATGCGCCAGCTCGCGCACGAAGAGGAGAAACAGCTCGCCGAGCGCAAGGCGCGCGTCGAACAGGAGCTCAAGCTCCTGCTTCTGCCCAAGGACCCCAACGACGAAAAAAACATCCTCATCGAGATTCGCGCGGGCACCGGGGGCGATGAAGCCGCTCTCTTCGCCGGCGAACTTTTCCGCATGTATTCGCGCTACGCCGAAACCCAGGGTTGGAAAGTCGAGGTCCTCGAAAGCTCGCCCTCGAATCTCGGCGGATTGAAGGAAATTGTCGCCGCCATTCAGGGCAACAAAGTCTATTCCAAGCTCAAGTACGAAAGCGGAGTGCATCGCGTGCAGCGAGTGCCTGCCACGGAAACGCAGGGCCGCATTCATACTTCCGCCGCCACGGTCGCCGTTCTTCCCGAAGCCGATGAAATTGATATCAAGATCGAGCCGAAGGACTTGCGCATCGACACCTTTTGCTCGTCCGGTCCCGGCGGTCAGTCCGTTAACACCACCTATTCCGCCGTTCGCATTACGCACTTGCCGACCGGCCTCGTCGTTTCCCAGCAAGACGAGAAATCCCAAATCAAAAATAAAGCCAAGGCCATGCGCGTGCTCCGCGCCAGACTCTATGAACTGGAACAGGAGAAGCAGCAAGCCGCCATCATTGCCGAGCGCCGCGGCCAGATCAAAACCGGCGACCGCTCCGAAAAAATTCGCACCTACAATTTCCCGCAGAATCGCGTCACCGATCACCGCATCGGCTTGACCCTGCACCAGCTCAATGACGTCATGGAAGGCAAGCTGGCCCCGCTCGTGGATGGCCTCACTACCCATTACGAGGCCGAGCGTTTGAAACAGGAACTCGCCGAAGCGTAAATCGGCGGCGCAGGGCTCGTGCTTCTGCGCCTCTAGAAACCAGCAAAGGTCAAGCCGTACACCTTCTCATGGACATCCGCACCGCGCTCAAGCAGGGTATCGCTCGCCTCCGCGCCGCCCAGGTTCCCGCGGATACGCTGGCTGCCGAGTTGCTCCTCCTTCACGTCCTCCAACGTGACCGCACCTGGCTTTACGCCCACCCCGAGGAGCCGCTCCTCGAAAGCCAGGCCCATCGCTTCTTGCATTTCATCGAGCGGCGCGCAGCCGGCGAACCCGTTCAGCACCTCACCGGCAAACAGGAATTTTGGGGACTCCAGTTCGAAGTCTCGCCCGATGTGCTCATCCCGCGCCCGGAGACGGAGCACGTTGTCGAAGTCGCGCTTGATCGCCTCGCCCTGCGCGAGCTCCAAGCCGGCCGCTCCAACCAGAGCGGCGGCGCGGGTCTGCTCATCGCGGATATCGGCACCGGCTCCGGCTGCATCGCCATCGCACTCGCCACTGCACTGCCGCACGCCCAATTCATTGCCTCCGATCTCTCTCTGGAAGCCCTAGCCGTGGCGAAACGCAACGCCGCCCGCCACAACGTCTCCAGCCGCATCCGCTTTCTCCATTGCTCTCTGCTCGAAGGCGCGGCCTCAGCAGCGCCGCAGGCTCCTGACTCACCCATCGCCGCTTACCAGGCGCGAGTCGCCCGTCAACAATCCCTCTCCCTCGACCTAGTCGCCAGCAATCCGCCCTACATCGGGCGTCGCGAAGCCGATACCCTCGCGCCGGAAGTCCGCCGGCACGAGCCGGAACTCGCTCTCTTTGGCGGCGAGGAAGGCTACGAATTTTACGCCGGCCTTATCGCCGAAGCCGCTCATCATCTCAAACCCGGCGGCCTCCTTGTCCTCGAGCTCGGCCACAACTCCCTGCCCGCAGTTCGCCCCTTGCTCGATGAACGCCGTTGGACCAATATCGCTGTCACCCAGGACCTGGCAGGCATCGACCGCGTGCTCGCCGCCGAGCGCATTTGAGTTGACGGATACCAAGACCGAAGCTCGTTCTCACCAGCCAGAGAAGAGTTTCGCAAACCGGCCCAGGAAACCAGTCCGCGCCCGTGAAGCGAGATTCAGGGTGGCGACGACGGACACCGGTTTGACCGTAAAATCCGGGTGTGCCCCGCCCACGGGCAAAAGCCTTCAGGCAATCTGCACTCGCAGCGACCCTCCCGCAGCTACAAAAAAACACGCGGAGGTGGCACTCCGTTATGTTAACTTCCCCACCTTCAATCAATTACCAGCAGAGACCCAGATGGAGGAGACCTTGCCGAAAGTTTCGATCACGCTGGCAGGCTTGATCGCTGCCTTCACGGTGTTCATTTCGCCCAGCTCCGCGCAACGGCGTCCCGTGCTCGACCAGATTGATCTGCCCCATCCCTACTACTACCGGGAGATGTACCTGCCCCAGCTCACCAGCGGGCCGAGCAGCCTCGCTTGGTCGCCGGATTCCCGCGAACTTGTTTACTCCATGGCTGGTTCGCTGTGGCGGCAAAAACTCGGTTCGAAGGACGCTTACCAGCTCACCGATGGCCCAGGGTACGACTACCAGCCCGATTGGTCGCCCGACGGCAAGAGCATCGTATACGTTTCGTATCAGAAGAGCGCGATGGAGCTGTGGCTGCTCGACCTCGCGTCTGGGAAATCCAGGCAGCTTACCACCGGCGGCGCCGTCAATCTCGAGCCGCGCTGGTCGCCCGACGGAAAACAAATTGTTTTTGTTTCGACGGCGTACCACAAACGGTTCCACATTTTTCGCGCCGATTTGCGCGACGGGAAGCTCGAAAATGTCGTACGCCTCACTGGAGAGACCAAGAGCGCCCTTCCGCGCTACTACTACAGCGCATACGACATGGAAATCAGTCCGGTGTGGTCGCGGGACGGAGGGGAAATCCTGTTTGTCTCGAATCGCGGCCACATTCACGGAACGGGCGGCTTTTGGCGCATGAAGGCGGAACCAGGAGCGGCAGCGCGGGAAATTCACTACGAGGAAACCAACTGGAAAGCACGGCCAGATTTTTCTCCGGACGGGTCGCGAATCGTGTACAGCTCGTATCTCGGCCGCCAGTGGCACCAGCTCTGGGTCATTCCGGCCAACGGCGGCGACGCTTTCCCGGTGACATACGGTGCGGAGGCGGCCCCGGCGGAATCACTCGCGCGATCCGCTCGCCGCGGCTGGGATGAAACCTCCGTGCGTTGGTCGCCCGGCGGCAAGATGCTCGCGTTCATCTCGAATCGCTCCGGCAACACCGCGATCTTTCTGCAGGAAATTCCGGGCGGCAAACAACGCGAACTCTCGTCCGAAGCGCGCCATTACTTGCATTCGATGGCGCAGCTTGCCGTCACGGTCGAGGATGACGAAGGCTCGGATCTCGCGCGCATTTCGGTGAGCGATGGCAGCGGCCGATTCTGGGCTCCCCGGGGAGCTTGGATTCAAGCCGACGACAGCTACGACCGCGGCGCGACACCATTCGAACCGCACTACTACCTCAATACCCTGGCCTCCGAATCGCGGGATGACACGATCGACGTGCCCGCCGGGGAAATCACCATCGACGTGATGAAGGGCTTCGAGCGCCGTCCAGAGCACCGCAAAATCACACTAAGGCCTGGAGAAAACACCGAAATAAAGGTCGAATTGAAATCGCTGGAACCGGAGGCGCCGAAACCCTACGCGGGCCGCTGGGTCAGCGCCGACCTCCACGTGCACATGAACTACGGCGGCGCGTACGTGAATGATCCGCGCAATCTGCGCGATCAAGCCGAGGCCGAGGGTTTGCGCATCGTCAACAATATGGTTGTGAACAAGGAGCAGCGCTTCCCGGATATCGCGCATGCAGCGCAAGGGATGGACCCGGCTTCGGACCAGGACACGCTCATCATTCACGGGCAGGAATTTCACACCAGTTATTGGGGGCACCGCGGGTTGCTTGCGATCAAGGACAGCCTTTTGTTGCCCGGCTACGCGGGCTATCCGAATACCGCGGCCGCCAGCCTTTTCCCGATGAATGCGGACGTGTACGACATGGCGCATGGCCAAGGCGCGATTGTCGGCGCGGTGCACCCCTTCGATGAGGTTCCTGATCCCTTCGCGAATCCGCCACAGAGGATCACGGACGAATTGCCCGTTGATGCGGCGCTCGGAAAAATAGACTACATGGAAATCCTCGGTTTCAGCGACCACCGCTCGACAGCGGCGGTGTGGTACCGGTTGCTGAACCTTGGGTTTCGAATTCCCGCGGGCGCGGGGACGGATGCGATGATGAATTTTGCTTCGCTGCGGGGGCCGCTGGGTTTGAACCGAGTGTATGCCTGGGTTCCCGCGTGGCCGAGCCCCATGGAGACATGGTTTGACGCATTGAAGAAAGGCCGCACATTCGCGACGAATGGGCCGCTGCTGGAATTCACGCTGCACGAGAAGACTCTCGGTGACGAGGTTAGCCTCGGCGCCGCACAGCGAGCCGTGCCGTTCACGGCGAAACTCCGCTCCATCGTGCCTGTGGACCGTCTCGAAGTGGTTTGCAACGGCCGTGTCGTGAAGTCGCTCCTGGAGCGGGGTTCGGCGAGTTCCTACGATCTCGCAGGGTCCATTCCGCTCTCGGAAAGCGGCTGGTGTTTGCTGCGGGCATCGAGCGACAAGAGCGAATACCCAATCCTTGACAATTACGTTTACGCGACCACCGGTCCGATTTACGTGACCGTTGCCGGGCAGAGGCCGCGCTCGCCGCAAGACGCCAGGTATTTTATGGCCTGGATCGATCGCGTGATCGAGGCGACTTCGCAATACCCGGACTGGAACTCCGCAAGCGAGAAGAAATACGTGCTGGGCCGCCTCGCCGAAGGCAAAGCCGTCTTCGAGAAACTGCAATAGCTGGAAGATGCCATTTGAAGGTGCGATTCCGCAGGGCAACGTGCTGGACAGCATACTTCGACTTCTACCGCGTGAAGCCAACGGACATGCCGGTTCGGATTTTTCCCTCTTGTGATTCTCGTTGCCGCATTCCTGCGGCGATGCCGAGCGTCATCCACGCCGGGCGCATTGACGCCGACGCCGTGACGATGCCGCACGGGCGGCTGTACCATCAGGCGAGTCCGGCTTTGGTGAGCGGGAGCTCGCGGATGCGTCTGCCGGTTGCGGCGAAGACGGCGTTGCAGAGCGCGGGGGCGAAGGCGGGCAATCCGGGTTCGCCGACCCCGCCCGGAGGGGCGTCACTCGGCACGATGTGGACGTGGATTTCGCGAGGGGCCGTGTTCATTCGCGCCATCGGGTAGTTGTGGAAGTTGGTTTGATCCACCGCGCCATTCGTAGCGGTGATTTCGCCGAAGAGCGCGATGCTGGCGCCCATGACGGCGGCACCTTCGAACTGATTGCGGACCATCTCGGGATTCACGACGGTGCCGGCGTCGAGAGCGGTATCGACGCGGCCAAGGCGCACGCGGCCCGCGTCGTCAATGTGCATTTGCACGACGGATGCGGAATACGTCAGGAAGCTGCGGTGTACGGCGATGCCCATGCCGAAGCCGTTGCCCTGCTTTTGCTTGCCCCAGCCGGATTTTTCGGCGGCAAGCTCCACGACGCGCTTGAAGCGCGCGGTATCGATCGGATACTGGTCGTAGGGCTGGCCGTAGTTGCTGTAATCCTTGGGCAGCTCGCTCTTGGGAATGATGCGATCGGGGCCGAAGAGCGCGAGCAGATACTCGACGGGGTCTTTTCCGGCGGCGTGCGCGAGCTCATCGGTGAAGGATTGAATGGCGAAGGCGTGGTAGATGTTGGCGACCGAGCGGAACCAGCCGATGCGAACGTGCGCCACGGCGGGACCATTTTCGGAACGATGCGCGGGAATATTGTAGGGCAGATCGCTGAACCCGAGGCCAAGTTCGCCGGCATCGGAATAGACTGCCTTGGCGTCAAAGGTCGAGCCGATTGGAGGAAAAACGGTGCGTTGGAGCCAGGCCGTGGGTTTGCCGTCCGCTCCGAGGGCTGCCTTCATGTAAATGGCCGAGACGGAGTGATAGCTGTCGAACTGGATGTCGTCCTCGCGGCTCCAGACGACTTTGACGGGCCTGCCGGTCTTCTTGGAGAGCACGGCGGCCTCCACAGCGAAATCGGGGAAGGACTTGCGGCCGAAGGCGCCACCCAGCAGAGTGACATGGACGGTGACGTCTTCCTTCTTTACTCCGGTGGCTGCGGCAACGGCATCGCGAGCGGCAATGGGACCTTGCGTGGGCGCCCAAACCTCGACCTTTCCATCGCGGTAAACGGCCAGCGCCGCGGGCGGTTCCATGGGAGCGTGTGCGAGGAGCGGCGCGTAATAATCGGCTTCGATGATCTTGCCGCCTTTGGCAAAGGCCGCGTCCACGTCACCGACTTCGCGAATGACTTTGCCGGGCTTGCGGGCCGTTTCCTCGAGTTCCTTGCGATAGGCGCCGGAATTGAAGCTGGCGTGTTCGCTATTTTGCCATTCGATCTTGAGCTTCTTGCGGCCTTGCATGGCGGCCCAGGTGTTATCCGCAAGGACGGCGACGCCGCCGAGCGCCTGGAAAAGAACCGGCGGCTTGAAGGTATCGATGGTGGCGGTCTGCTTCACGCCGGGAACGGCGAGGGCCGCGCTGTCGTCGAGCGATTTGACGGTGCTGCCAAGAACCGGAGGATGCGTCACGCTGGCGTAGAGCATTCCGTCCATGCGCGTATCTTGGCCGTAAACGCCCTTTCCGGTGCAAAGGTCCTTGAGGTCATAGCCGGGCGCATCCTTTCCGATGTAACGCCATTGGCTGCGGGGCTTAAGCTGAAGCTCGGCTCTTTTGGGGACTTCGAGCTTTGCGGCGGCGGCCGCAAGCTCGCCGTAACCGAGCTTCTTCCCGGATTTTTTGTGGATGACGTGGTGCATCTCGGCGGTGCAATCGCCCGGAGAGACGCCCCAGTGCTGCGCCGCCGCACGAATCAGCATGAGCCGCGCGGTTGCGCCAGCCTCGCGAAGAGGAACGAAAAAGCTGACAACCGAATGCGACCCGTCCGTATCCTGGTCGCCGTATTTTTCATCGCCGATGGCTTGCACAACCTTGACCCGTGCCCAATCGGCGTCGAGCTCCTCGGCGACAATGCGCGGAAGCGAAGTGCGCACCCCGTTGCCCATTTCGGAGCGGTGCGCGATGACATAGGCCGTTCCGTCCGTATCGATGGCGAGATAGACGCTGGGCTGAAATGCGGCGGCAGCCATGCTGCCTGCAGGATCGCCCGGGAAGGCGCCGGCGGACGATGCCAACAGACGCTCGGGAATCACGCTAACGCCGAGGACAAACGCACCAGCGCCGAGAACGCCTTTCAGGAAGTCGCGCCGGCTATTGAGAATTTCGCGTTCGCGAGCGGAGAGATTTTCGATGTGGGTCGTTGTGCGCGCAATCGTCTTGGCCATGGAAGGACTCCCGCGTGGATGAAAATCGCCAAAAAGACGGCGAGTTCAGAGCACCATCGTACTGCGAATCGGGCCTAAGGGAAACCGGCGGCCGAGGAAAAGAGGATGCGCGAGGCCGAACGGATGCGGCGCCATCGAGCGCGGCGCCCCCGCCGGCCGGCAAAGCAGGCAAGGCATTAGGATTCCGGCCAGGAGCCGTGCGCGCGGCGAAGATCGACGAGCTGGCCGAGGTGATACGCGTTGTGGTCGGCGAGGAGGAGCGCTTCGCGGAGCACGGTTTGACCATCCCCATTGGGAATGCGCGCGAAAAGGTCCGTCTTGGGATCTTGCACAAGCCGGACCATGGAAGCGAGGTCGCGCTGGAACGCCTTGACGCTGGCGTCCCATGCGTCGTCGGTCGGCGGGTTGGGCGTCTTGGGCCAGTAGCCGCCGGGAAAATCCGGGGAGACGTGATTGGGATTGCGGCTGAATTCGAGAATATCCCACTGCGCAATGCGAACGTGCTCAAGCAGTTGCCAGCCGGTATGGCGAAGCCCGGGAGCAAAGGCTCCGCGTTTAACCTCGGGGAAGCCTTCGAGGGCGTCGGCGAAATGAACGTGCGCGCCGCCCCCTTTGAGGAGATAAGCCAGATGTTCCCGAAGCGCCGCCATGCCGGCCGTGCCATTCGTTGATTTTGGTTTGGGCTTGGAGCGGGCTTTTGATTTCGGTTTCGAGCGCGCCTTCGATTTACTTTTCACTGACGAGCACCTGTTGCGGCATGTCCGGCACCGGGTGAAGCGTGGTCCGGGCGAAGCCCGCGTTCCGGAACATCTTTTCATATTCAGCAAAGGTGTAAGCGTCGCCGCTGTCGGTCGAAGCGAGCATGACGAGGCTGAAGCCCGCGGCCATCGGAGGCGAAATGCGATCTTCATTGGGTACGAATTCGAGCGTGAGGGCTTTGCCTCCCGGCTTCAGAGCAGCATGAACGCGGCGCATGAGCCTTTCACAAGTGGGGGGATCGAAGTGGTGGAGAAGATTGGTGACCAGCACGGCGTCATAGCCCGAGCCGAGATCCACTTCAAACGCGCTGCCGGGAAGTAGCGAGTACCGGTCGCCGAGGCCGGCTGCGTTCGCGTTTTCCTGGGCCACGCGGAGAACGTTGGGCCAATCGAGAGCCACGATCCGCGCCAGCGGATTGCGGCGGGCAATGGCGATGCCGAACTGTCCGTGACTTGCTGCGATATCCAGCACCTTGAAAGGACGCGCGGAGGAGGCATCGAGCAGATCCGCCATGAAACCGGCGGAGATCGCCGTGAGCGGCGCCATCGTGCGCGCGAACTCAATCCAGAGGACATCGTTTTCCTGAGTGTTGTCGCCGTTCTTGAGCGCGGTGCCGCCGCGGCGAACGGCTTCGGTAAGCGATTCGAAGCCTTGGCGCTGCGGAGGAGAGCAGAGAAAGCCAAAAACTCCCCCGAGATAGGCGGGGGAATGCTTGTTGAGGAAAATTTGCGCGTCGGGGGCGAGGCCGTACTTGCCGGACTCCTTGGTCAGGAAGCCCTGGATGGTGAGGTAGTCGCAGAGAATGCGGGCGCCGCGCTCGGCGGTCCCGGCGCGCCTCGCGATCGCGGCCGAATCCGTGGCGCCCTCGGCGATGGCCGTGAAGATTTCCAGCTCGATGGCGGCCTTCAAGGCGGCCGAGAGCTGAAACGCCCGGAGACCATCAAAGATGCGTTCCGGGGTTGGGCGGTTCACGGACGGGGTGGCCATAGGGAATCTCCTTGGTCGAGAGCTTCCTCTTTCATACACCAAATCGAGAGAAATTGCTCGATTGGCTGGCGGCCACGGTTTGCTTGCTCGGGGCGATGCGCGCTGGCATACTTTTTCGGCCTCCCGCAGCGATCGTCGAAAACCATGGCAAGGCGCCTTCGGGCAGAGGGTAAGGAATGAAGCGCGAATATCATCGCTGGCATTCGCCACGGCTCGGTATCGAGCTGGGCGTGGTGGTTTACGGCCACTGGGGCTCGCCCCTGGTCGGCTTCCCCACGAGCGCCGGAGATGAATTCGAGCTCGAAGGCCAGGGAATGATCGGAGCGCTGGCGGATTTCATCGAGGGCGGGAAGGTGAAGTTCTACAGCGTCAACTCCATCAACGGGCTGAGCTTCTACAACAAGGAGGCGCATCCCTTTCACCGCAGCTGGGTGCAAGCGGTTTGGGACGCCTATTTCCGCGAAGAGGTCGTGCCCTTCATCTGGAGCGATTGCCAGACGCCAGGAATCGCCATTTCGACGATGGGAGCTTCCTTTGGCGCGTACCACGCGGCAAATTCGCTGTTCAAACATCCCGACGTGATCAAGCGATGCTTTGCGATGTCCGGCGTGTATGACCTGAAGAATTTCATGGACGGAATGTACGACGACAACTTTTACTTCAACAATCCCGTGGATTATCTCTCGAATCTGAGCGACACCTGGATTTACGGCCAGTTGGCGAGCTGCGACATTCATCTTTCGACGGGAACGGGGCCGTGGGAGAACAGCGGACCGACCTACCGCCTGTCCGAAGTGCTTTCGGGAAAGGGCATACGGCATTCGGTGGACAATTGGGGACCGATGGGCGGGCACGACTGGCCGTTTTGGAAACACCAGATGCGTGAGTATGTCGGGCGACTGTTTTAGACGGCATTCAAAACACGTTAGGCCGAGTCTAGGCGAGGCCGAGGTGATCCAGCTGGTACCGGCCCTTTTCGATGATTTGGTCGTCATCGATCCAAACGTCGCAGTTGCGGGTCAGCACGTCGACGTGCGTGCAGGATTTCCAATCGGCATGGGTCTGGCTGCCATAGGGATCGCCAAAAGCGATGTGCACCCCGGGAAACTTCTCGTCCTGCAGAAGAATGCCGATCATTTCCGATAAGCCGAGATTCGTGCCGAAGGCCAGCTCGCCGACGCGGTCGCTGTTTTCGTCCGTGTGGCAATACTCCCAAAACTCGCGTTCGAGATCCTTTCGCGCGCACTCAACGCCAACAAGGCGGGCGTTTTCGATGGTGAGAGTCATGGGAGTGGAGCGCAGGTCGCCGTACTTTCCGTTGAAGTAGTCGCCGGCGCTGGCATCGCAGACGAAAGTGCCGTCGACGCTGCCCGGCGTGGTGAAAACTTCGCCCGCGGGAAGATTCGACCAATAGCGCGGGCTGATGAGACCGCTCGTTTTCACCCAGTCAAAATCGCGGCGGAAACGAGCGAAGAAGGAAGTGCCGGCTTCCGTCTTGACGGTGAGGCTTTCGGCGCTCAGCATGCGCTCACGCAGGCGGTCGCTGAGACGGTCGACCATTTTGTAGTCGGCGCGCATGCCCTGCTGCATGATTTGAGGCGTGACGCCGACCATGTGCGCATAGCGAATGCGGCGGCGCTCGACGGTTTGCACAATGGCCATGCGAGCGGCGAGTTCGCCGGGCTGCGGCGTCATGCAAAGTATGCCGGCGTCCGCGGTTTCCAGCGCGTCGAGTATGGGAGGAGGAGCAGCCTGCAAGGGACGCGAGCCCAGGTCCTCCAGCAAAAGCGATAGGCAAGGCGCGGCAGCGTATTCCAGCGCAGCCGCTAGGCTCGCCGCGACGGCGCGGCTAGCCTCGTCGGCGATGAGCGCGACGCGTTCGCCAGGCTGAACCGCAAGACAAGTTTCGATGGCGTTCTTGGCGCCGGGCATCAGCTCAGGCTGGGCTTTCCCGAAGTCCATCGCCTCTAGTGTACCGGATTCCGGTGCTGCTGCGAGTGAACGCGTTATGCGGGTTGCTTTTGCGGCGGCTTGAAGCTGACGCGGAAGGCGGGCACCTGGCCTCCGCCGCTGGTGACATTGGCGAGGCCGGTGGCGCTCAAGCGCGTGAGGAACCCGCAGAGACGCCCTCGAAAGAGGTAAGGCGCGAAGTCAACGAGCATATCGCGATAGTCGACCTGACCATTTTGTGAAATATAAGGAAAGATCTCACGGCGAACCGGGATGCGCTCCTGCACGATCCACACTCCGTCGCGAGCCGAGAGCGCATTGGCAATCGCAGCGTCCCAGGCGGCCTCCGAGGTTTCCCAGCCGAGAGTGACGCCGGAGCCTCCGTATTCGTCGCTTGGCTTGAGCACCAGATTGCCGCGGTTCTTGCGGATAAAGGCGAGCAGCTCCACGGTGTTGCCGAAGTGCGCGGTCTTCACGTCGGCGACAACGCGCGTCCAGGGTATGTGCAGGCGGATGAGCTGGCGTTCGGCGTGCGAGAAAAGGGCGCCGTTGCGCTCATCCGTAAGAACAGCAAAGAACGCTTTGACGTGAGGAATTTTGCAGCGAAAGGAGTTGGCAACGCAGACGGCGTTCGCTTCATAAGCCTTGACGAGCGCCGAGCATTCCGCCGGGCGCGAGATGATGTCATTCATGAGGACACGCCGGTAGACGAGGTCGATTGGCTTGCCCTCGACCGTAAGCGTCTTGCCATCGAATTCGAGTTCGCGCGGATCGGCGACCAGCGTGGGCACGCCGAGACGCTCGAAGCGGTCGCGCAGAATCTCGAATTCGCTCCGGGTGGGCACGCTTTGCCAATCGACGATGGCCACCTGCGGCTTCTTGGATGATCCGCCCCAGTCCACATAGGCGGCCACGAGGGCCTCCAGCAGTTTCGAACTGAGCGGATACGTGTTTGCGTCCCAGCGCTTCTGAAAAGCAGCCATGACGGGCAGCTCGCGGAAGATTTCGGCGAGTGTTTCCGCGTAGCCGGCCCCGGCCGGCGATTCGCCGTTGTATTCCGCGAATTTGAGGGAATCCGGGAGAAGGAAAGCATCAAGCCGCGACGCCGTGCAGGCCCGCCCATATTCGGGATGAAGCCGCGCGAGGCGTTCTTCCTCGGGCCGAAGGTGCAACTGATCGAGGACCTGCTTATCCGTCAGAGCCACCGAGGCGACGCGCTCACCGAGTTCGGCAATGGTTTCCGCGATGACGCGGACGCGCTGCTCCTCTTCCGGCGAGACAAAGAAGGGGCGCAAAAACGGACAATGCACGCGGTCGCCAAACGTGAGCCGGGCCTTGCGCATGCGCTGCAAGAGATTTTGCGGAAGAGCCGGGAGCCGCAGCAAAGTGGCCCTGAGCATTTCATGCCATTGCTCGGCAGGTTTGCTGAGCGCGGTCAGGGTTGTGGCAGTTGCGTTCATGTGCTTGGGATGGCTCAGGTCTGAACGGCCGCCGGAAACGCGCGTTGCACCGGCATGGATTTGGGAGCGCCGGTGAATCCGGATGGCGCGCCGATTCCGGTCATTTCTTCCCAGCGCGGCCAGGGATGGGACGCGGCGCCATCGAGCGCGCGATCGATCACCAAGCGCGCCATCTTTTCGACGACGTGCTCGAAATAAAATTCGGTGATGCGGTCGCGCTCGAAATCAGGCGCCGGGTTCAGGAAATCGATGGCATAGGGAACGCCGTCCTGAACGGCGAACTCGATGGTGTTCATTTCGTAGCCGAGCGCCTGGTTGATGGTTTGCGCGTCTTTGACGATTCGGGCGCCGAGTTCGGACGAAAGATAGTTGTGATCGACAAGATAGCGGCGCTCCGTGGGATCGTAGTGGACGGGCGTGATATCCATCTTGCCGAAGGTGAAGCAGCGAACGTACTGCTCGAAGTGGATGAACTGCTGGAGGGTCATGCAATAGGGTGAGGTCTGGTCGTAGGCCGCCAGCAGCTCCTCGCGGTTGTTCACCTTGTAGACGTGCTTCCAGCCTCCGCCGGAGAAGGGCTTGAGGATGGCTGGACGACCCACGTAATCGAGCAGACCATCCCAATCGATCGGATATTCGAGGTTGTGAAGCGACTGCGAAGTGATATCGACGTTCGCCGGATAACCCTTTTGCGGCAGGAGGACGGTCTTCGGAATGGCGATGCCAAGCTTGGCGGCCACGGAGTAGTTGAAGAATTTGTCGTCCGCGGTCCACCAAAACGGGTTGTTGATGACGTAGGTGCCTTGCAGGACGGCGTGCTTCAGATAGCCGCGATAGTATTCGACCTCATGGGAGATGCGGTCCACTATGACGCGATATTGGGCGGCTTCCCCGAGGCGCGTGCCGCCCAGCTTCACGAACTCCGCGGCAACACCCTCCCGCTTGCCGAGTTCGTTCACTCGGGCAAGAAACGCGGGTGGAAAGCTGTATTCTCGACCGCAGAGCAGGCCCACCTTTTGCATGAGCATCTCCTGAAACTCTCGCCGCGCTCTCGGCGCGAAAAATCCCGCCCCGCGGCTTCCGGACTAATTTACCGCATGCGCGGAGGTCCGCGGCTCGCTCACGCCGCGTTTGGTCTCCGCGACCAGGTGCCGCACGACCTCTTTCAGGTCGCCGGATTCCTGAAACACGCGAAGCTGGCGCTCCGCGCTCGTGCCTTCCCGCAGCATGGTATTGATGTACTCGACGGCGCTTCGGCTGCCCAGGTCGTCCACCACATCGTCCACCAGTTCGAGCAATTCGGGAATCAACTCGCGCATGGGAACTTCGGCTTCTTTGCCGAAGTCAATGAGCTTGCCCTCGATGCCGTAGCGTGCGGCGCGCCATTTGTTCTCTTCGATGAGCGCGCGGCGGTAGACGCGCCAGCTCTGATTGCTGGTGTAGAGACGATACAGCTTTACCACGATAGCCTGCGTCAGAGCAGCGATGGCCACGGCCTCCTCGATGCGCGTGGTGACATCGCACATCCGAAATTCGAGCGTGCCGAACGTCGGATGCGGCCGCACGTCCCACCAGATCTTCTTCCCCGTGTCGATGCAATTGAGCTTGACGAGCAGATTGACAAAATTTTCGTACTCGCTCCAGGACTCGAATTGCTCGGGCACTCCGGTGCGCGGAAACCGGCGAAAAACGGTCGTGCGGAAGGATTTGAGCCCGGTATTGCGGCCCATCCAGAAGGGAGAACTCGTCGAGAGCGCCAGCAGATGCGGCAGGAAGTACCGCGCCATGTTCATGATATCGATGGTCGTTTGTTTATCTGGCATCGCCACATGCACGTGCATCCCGAATATCAGAAGGGAGCGGGCCAGCTGCTGCAGTTCCTCGACGATGTGCTGGTAACGCTCGCCGGGCGAGATAACCTGATCAATCCAGCTCGAAAAGGGATGAGTGCCCGCGGCGGCCACTTGCAAACCGGCGCGTTCGGCCGCGGCAACAAGTTCACCCCGCGTGCGGTGCATTTCGATGCGCAGCTCGCTCACATTTTCGCAAATGCGCGTGCCGGTCTCCACAATCGATTGGTGCATCTCATGCTTTACCTGATCGAGGATATCCGGCGAAGCCGCGGAGACGAGCTGCATGACGTGCGAGCGCAGTTCGCACGTCGCGGGGTCAATGATCTGGAACTCCTCTTCCACGCCGATGGTGAAACGGTGAGCCATGAATGTGGCCTTCCGGGGTTGGCTTGACTGCGGGGCCGAGCGAAGCGCGTATCATACCGCGCTGTTTCAGAAAATGACACTCACAAGAGATTGCTGACCTTTTGTTTATGATTTCTGGAGCGGTCCGCGACTCGCCGGCAACGGGCAAACCCCCAGCCCCTATATGTCCATGCCGGTTTCTTTGGCGAGATTCTCAGGGCCGGATGCTGGGCAGAAGGCTCAGGCCGCGCCCATCGTGCGCCGCTGCTGGAAGCACTCCCTGCAGAAGACCGGGCGGCCTTGCGTCGGGCGGAAGGGGACCGTGGTTTCCTTGCCGCATTGCGAGCAGTTAGTCCTGGTCTCCGCCCGCACGGGAGCCGGCGGACCTCCGCCTGCGGCTTCCGACCGCTTGGCCTTACATGCTTTACAGCGCTTGGGTTCGTTCTTGAAACCTTTATCGGCGAAGAACATTTGTTCGCCGCTTGTGAAAACGAATTCGGCGCCACACTCCGAGCACTTCAACACCTTGTCATGGTATTCCATGAGCCGCTCTCCCCTCGACCCGAAACCGGGCAGGGACGTGCTTGGCGCACAAGAGGCCGGATCTGGAATTCCCGCGACACCCGGGCAACCGGGCTAGATCCTTGGGCCTGAGGGCTAAGCTGGACAGCAACCCAAACGTCGTACCTGACCGGGGCCTGATTCTCGGAAGTGCGGCGCCGAGCTACGAGGGAGGCGGACTAGTCCGCTTCGCGACGTTGCTTCTTGCGCAGTCGCTTCCGCGAAAGCGCTTCCTTGGCCCGGCGCTTTTCACCGGGCTTCATATAGAAGCTGTGCTTCTTTATTTCCTTGATGATGTCTTCCTGTTGCACCTTGCGCTTGAAGCGCCGCAGCGCATTTTCCAGAGACTCGCTCTCTTGGATAATCACTTCAGCCACGTTGTTCGTTCACCCCCAATCCGGTTCGGATTGGTCAATTTGCGGCGCCACGGATGCAATGCGCTTTCGCAATTGCGTACTGGCTTCGGGCACCGCCCTGAAGGATTATCTCATGTCGGCCCCTTCGCAGCCACGAGGACGGAGCCACTCGGCGAGCCAGCATGACACGTGCTGGCATCTTCTAATCAATTGGCGCGTGTGAAGTCAAGGAATAGTTGCGGTAACGCGGAAAGAGCGGGCGGCGCCGGTTCTATACGTAACTATCCGTATAGCGGTGCCCTAAAGGTTATAGCCCGCGCCTGGTTTCGGCCCCTTGAGCAGGGCCGGGGCCGGTTCGCCGAGTTCCCGCGGGTTGCCTTTTCCTCGGCTTCTGCGACAAAATGTGCCGCCTCAGCGCGCTCAGGGGGCCACTCATGCCGGATATGCGCGATGCCATTGGAGTTCTCCTTGCCGGAGGGCAGGGGGAAAGGCTCTGGCCGCTCACGCGCGACCGTGCGAAACCGGCGGTGCCCTTCGGCGCGCTCTACCGCATCATCGACGTCACTCTCTCGAATTGTATTAATTCCGGCTTGCGCCGCGTCTTCGTCCTGACCCAATACAAGGCACTTAGCCTGAACCGGCATATTCGCGCCGGCTGGTCGCCCATTGTCGGCCTCGGCGATTACATCGAAGTGCTCACGCCGCAAATGCGCGTCTCGAAGGAGTGGTATCAGGGAACGGCCGATGCCGTTTATCAAAACATTTATTCCATCGGCAGCGAACGCTCCAAATACGTCCTGATCCTTTCCGGCGATCACATCTACAAGATGAACTACAGCCGCATGTTGCAGCAGCACGTCGATTCGGCCGCGGATGTGACCGTGGCCACGATCGAGATTCCGGCCGCCGAGGCCGCCCGGCAATTCGGCGTCATCGAGACGGACAAAGACTGGCGCATCGTGGGCTTCGAGGAAAAGCCGGCGGAACCGAAGCAGTCGCCGCATCACGCGGGATACTGCAACGCCTCGATGGGCATCTACATCTTCAATACGCAATTGCTGATTCCCATATTGCTCGCCGATTCCGAGGATCCAAAATCCAGCCACGACTTCGGAAAGGACATTCTGCCGCGCATCATCTCGAAGCACCGGGTGTTCGCCTACAACTTTGTGGACGAAAACCGGAAAGAGCGGCTGTACTGGCGCGATGTCGGGACATTGGACGCTTACTACGAGGCGAATCTGGACCTGGTGAGCGTTTCGCCGGAGTTCAACTTATACGACCAGGAGTGGCCGCTGCGCGGCTGGCAACATCAGTGGCCGCCCGCGAAGTTTGTTTTTGCCGACCCTGAGCGCATGGGCGTTGCGCTCGATTCGATCGTCGCCGGAGGTTCGATCATCTCGGGAGGCCGCGTGCAACGCTGCGTCCTCGGATATAACGTGCGCATCAACAGCTATTGCGACGTTTCGGATTCCATTCTCTACAATCACGTGAATATCGGGCGGCACTCGCGGATTCGGCGGGCCATCATCGACCGCCACGTCAGCCTTCCCGAACACACCGAAATCGGCTACGACATCGAGGCCGACCGCCGCCGCTTTCATGTTACCGACTCGGGCATCGTCGTCGTCGTGCGCCAGGAATCTCTGCTTGAAGAGCCGGAGACCATTTAGGCCAAAGCTGGCTACTGAGGCCGAAAATCGCGTTACGAAACAACCGGCCGCGAACTTAACTGCGCAAGCCTAAAACTTCCCGCCAAGCCGCGCAGACCGCCAGTTTGCATGGAGCGTCAAGGTCTTCAACGCGGAAATGCGGAGCAGGCGATGCGCCGCGGGAACCTGACAAGCCCGGTCTGCTACAATCTTCGTTTCAACTTCGCACGAGGAGACTCGCAGAATGTCCGCCGTCAAGATCACCGCCGTTCGAGCACGCCAGGTTATCGATTCGCGAGGCAATCCTACCGTAGAGGCGGATGTCTTTGCCGGAGCCGTGCGCGGCCGCGCCGCGGTTCCTTCCGGCGCGTCAACCGGAGAGCACGAAGCGCTCGAGCTGCGCGACGGCGACAAGTCCAAATATCTCGGCAAAGGTGTGCTGAAGGCAGTGGCCAACGTGAACGGCGAACTTGCCCAGGCGGTGATCGGCCGGGATGCCGCCGACCAGCGCGCGCTCGATCAGCGCATGCTCGATTTGGATGGCACGCCCGCCAAATCACGGCTCGGCGCGAACGCGATTCTCGCTGTATCCATGGCGGCGGCTCGCGCCGCCGCAGCCGCTCTCGACCTTCCGCTCTACAAATATCTGGCGCGCTATTCCTCGGATTCCTCCGCCAATGTTTTGCCCGTGCCTATGATGAACATTCTCAATGGCGGGGCGCACGCGGATAACTCGGTGGACTTTCAGGAATTCATGGCCATGCCCATCGGCGCCCCGAGCTTCAGTGAAGCCCTGCGCTGGGGCGTGGAAGTTTTTCACGCGCTCAAAGCGGCACTGAAAAAACACGGCTACTCGACAGCCGTGGGCGATGAGGGCGGATTTGCTCCGAACTGCAAATCCAATGAAGAAGCCATTCAGATCGTGCTCGAGGCTATTTCCGCGGCGGGCTACAAGCCCGGTGAGCAGGTGGCTATCGCCCTTGATCCCGCCTCCAGCGAATTTTACGACCGGTCGAGCGGCAAGTACGTCTTCAAGAAGTCGGACAAGTCCGCGCATTCCTCCGGCGAAATGGCCGCCTATTGGGCGGCTTGGTGCGACAAATATCCGATCGTTTCGATCGAAGACGGCATGGCCGAGGACGACTGGACCGGCTGGAAAACGTTGACGAATGCCGTGGGAGGCAAGACTTCGCGGAAGAGGATCCAGCTCGTCGGAGACGATTTGTTCGTCACGAATACGGCGCGCCTTTCGAAGGGCGTCAGCGAGGGAATCGCCAACGCGATCCTCATTAAACTGAATCAGATCGGGAGCGTCACCGAAACCATCGACGCCATCGAACTCGCGCGCAAAAACGGCTATCGTTCCATCATTTCGCACCGATCGGGCGAAACCGAGGACACCTTCATCGCCGATCTCGCCGTCGCCACAGGCGCCGGGCAGATCAAGACCGGCTCCGCTTCGCGCACCGACCGCATCGCAAAATACAATCAGTTATTGCGCATCGAAGAAGAGCTGGGGCCGGCAGCGCGATTCCCGGGCAAGTCAGCGCTGGGGCTCTAGCCGGAACGCGTCCCCCTCGCGGAGCCGTCCTTTCCGGATCTCCCTCGGATTTGGACGTTTCACTGTGCGTGCCTACAGCAAACGCTGTATCGTCCGACTAGACCCGCCGCGGGAGCCGATTCTTGATTGACGAGGCGCTAAGCGCTGAGTATGCTCCTGACAGCCCTCTGGAGGCGTCATGTCGCACCTGCGACAGTTCCTTGCCGCGGTGGTTTCTTTCGCGCTGTTGATCACGCCGGCGTTCGCGGCGCCCTCGGAAAGCCTCGGTACTCTCGTCTACGCGCAAGGCGCGCACTTGGGATCGGCTATCGCGTCTGTCGGCTCAACCATTTTTGGCGGCGACCGGCTGAGCACCGATGCTTCCGGGACTCTGCAAGTCCGAACCGCGGCGGCGCGGTTCCTGCTCAAGTCCGGAAGCAACGCGATTTTTCTAAAGGACCCCGGCGCGCCGGCCGCCATTCTAACCCGCGGAACAGGCCTGTTTTCCACGGCGAACGCGAACGCCTTTGCGGTGCATGCGCTGGACGCGGTTATTAAGCCTAACTCGGACCAGCCCACCGTCGGGCAGGTCACCGTGGTCGCGTCCAACGAATTGCTGGTCCAGAGTGTCCGGGGAGAATTGGCGTGTATCGTTGGCGGCGATACGAAACTCATCAGCGAAGGCAAAGCCTATCGCGTTGTTCTGGAAGCAAACGGTACGGCCGAGGCGAGTCAGGGGCCGGCAGGAAGTGGATCGGGCCGTCCGCCTATTGGCGCGGGCAAAAGCCATGCCATCTACCTTCTGGCGGCAGCGGTGGCAGTGCCCACGATCATCCTGCTTGTCGAAGCGCTGGAATCCGAAGACCGGCCTTAGCGGCTCGATAACTCAGCAAACCTCAGTGAGCAGTTTCCCTCAGGGACACGGCAATTCGTGCGCGGTACTCTCTGGCCTTGGCGATAACGTCGCGCTCGTTCACCGTGAGCACCTTGCGGTCGCGCATGACCACACGGCCGCCAATCACGGTGGTTTGCACATCGTTTGCTTTCAGCGAATAGGCGATCTGCGAATAGATATCGTATATGGGGACGGCGTTCGGCTCATCCAGGCCGATCAGGACAAAGTCGGCCTTCTTGCCAGGCTCGAGTGAGCCGATTTCCGAATCGAGATGCAAGGCGCGAGCGCCCTCGATCGTCGCCATTTCCACCGCGGCTTCGGCGTTCAGCGCCAGCGGATCCATCTTCGTGATCTTCGCGAGCTTCGCCGCCAGATCCATTTCCTCCATCAGATCGAGATCGTTGTTGCTGCCTGCGGGGCCGTCTGTGCCGAGTCCCACGGCAACTCCGGCGCGACGCATCTCGGGTACAGGCGCGACGCCGCTCGCCAGCATCATGTTGCTCGAGGGATTGTGAATGCAGCCGGCGCCGCGCTGAGCGAGCAAAGCGCGGTCCGCCTCGTCCACGAAAATACAGTGCGCGGCTACAACGTCCGTTCCGAGCACTCCAATCCTGTCCAGATACTGCACCGGAGTGGCGCCATTTTGCGCCCGGCTGTCCTCCAGTTCTTTCTTCATTTCCGCCAGGTGAATCAGGATCGGGGCCCTGTAGTTGCGCGCCAGTGCCGCGGCGTCGCGCAAGGTCTTGGCCGAGCAGGTGTAAATCGAGTGCGGTGCAACTGCGGCGTGAATCAGCGGATCGCCCTGCCACCGCCTCAGAAAGGCTTCCGTATAGGCGAGCATCTCGGCTTCGGTTTTGTTGTCCGGCGCCGGGAAATCAATGAACGTTTCGCCCAGGACGCCGCGCATCCCGGCAGCCTTCGTCTCCTCCGCGACGGCGTTCTCGAAATAATACATGTCCGCGAAAGTCGTCACGCCGAAGCGAATTTGCTCCGCGGCAGCGAGACGTGTCCCCCAGCGCACAAAGTCCTCGTTCACGTTCTTGGCTTCCGCGGGAAAAATGTACTTGCGCAGCCAGTCGTCGAGCGTCACATCGTCGTGCAGGCCGCGAAACAGCGTCATCGCCGCGTGCGTATGGCCATTGATGAAACCGGGCAGCACGAGCGTGCCGCCCGCGTTGATCGTCTCTTTCGCGTGCGCACCTTTGGCAAAGCGCTGCGCAAAATCCGGCGCCGAACCGACAAAGACAATCGAATCGCCCTTCACCGCAACCACTCCGTCCTCGATGATGCGCCGGCTCGCATCCATGGTCACGACCGTGCCGCCTTTTACCAGAAGATCGAAATCCGCCGCCGCTTTCGGCGCGGCCATCTGCCCGCGCGCCGTCGTCACCGCGGCAAAGAGAATCGCCAAGAGAAACACGGATTTGCGCGCAACCGAGCGCATCAACGGGACCTCTCCTTACGGGCGACAATTCTACTTGAAGCCGCTACAGGTTCGAAGCGTCGAACGGTTTGGGAAACAGTTCGCGCATGCCGGCGATTTCCGTTTTGCCGTGAAGATTCGCGAGGATCACCGGAACGTCGCCGCAGAACTCCCAGATCAGTTGGCGGCACGCGCCGCAGGGCGGCGTCAATGAATCCGTATCCGTGACAACGGCGATGGCGGTAAAGCCGCGCTCTCCTTCCGAGATGGCCTTGAAAATGGCCACCCGCTCCGCGCACACCGTGAGTCCATACGTCGCGTTTTCCACATTGCATCCGCCGAAGATGCGGCCCGAAGAGGCACGAAGAGCCGCTCCGACCCGAAAGTTGGAAAAAGGCGCGTGGGCATTCAGCCGCGCATCCTTAGCCGCTGCGACCAGCGAATCGTATTCACCCACGGTAATTTTCCCCCGCTGCGGAATCCATTGGCACGCTCCCGGTTCTTCCTCACTCCGCGATTTCCCGCGCAATGCGCGGAATGACCGCGCGCAGCAGCGAAACAAACTGCGTCTTCACGCGCTCGGCGGTCTCCAGAACGTCCGCGTGGTTCAGCGGCTGGTCCAGAATGCCCGCCGCGGCGTTCGTCACGCAGGAAATCCCCAGGACGCGAATGCCGCTGTGCCGCGCGGCGATCACTTCCGGCACGGTGGACATGCCGACAAGATCGGCGCCAATCGAGCGCAAATACCGTATTTCCGCCGGCGTTTCGTAGCTCGGCCCCGCCAAGGCTGCGTAAACGCCTTCGTACATGCCGATGCCCAGGCGGTTCCCTTCGCCTACCGTCATTTCGCGGAAGCGCCGGTCGTACGCGATCGTCAAGTCCGGAAAACGCGGGCCGAACCGGTCATCGTTCGGACCGCTCAGCGGATTCACGCCTTGCAGATTGATGTGGTCCTTGATCGCTACGAGCCGGCCTTGCGTGAACTCCGCCTTGATGCCGCCCGCCGCGTTCGTCACGATCAGCGCCTTTACGCCCATCCGCGCGAAGACGCGCACCGGAAACGCGACCTCGTGGACCGAGTAGCCTTCATACAGGTGTACGCGCCCCTGCATTGCGGCCACGGCGACTTCCCCAACCGTGCCGCAGACCAGATTACCGCTGTGGCCAACGGCCGTGGAGCGCGGAAAATGCGGAATCTCGGCGTACGGAATTTTCGCCGCCGCCGAGAATTCATCCGCAAAAGCGCCTAGTCCCGAGCCTAAAATGAGCGCAATGCGCGGGCGCACCGCTGCGCGCCCCAGAATGTGAGCTGCCGCCGCTTCCGCACGCTCGAATTCCGTCAGCGGCGTTATCGGCGGAGGCGTCGCCGCGCGAATCGCGGGTGAGCTTCTCTCTTCCGCGCCGCGCTTTGCCGCGCGGCGCCCTTTCCGCATGCGCCTCGCGCTCATGAAAGGATTCCGACGATGGCCGCGGACATTAAATTGGCCATCGTTCCCGCCAGCATGGCGCGAATCCCGAATTGCGCGAGCTGTCCCCGCTGGTTGGGCGCAAGCGCGCCGATGCCGCCGATCTGAATGCCGATCGAACTGAAATTCGCGAAACCGCATAGCGCGAACGTCGCAATCGTAAACGTGCGCGGGCTCAGCGTCGCCTTCATCGTCCCGAGCTGCCCAAAAGCCACGAATTCATTAATCGCCATGCGCGTGCCCAGCACGTTTCCAATCGAAGCGGCCTCATGCCACGGCACTCCGATCAGCCAGGCCACTGGGGCGAACACCCACCCGAAAAGCGTTTGCAGGCTATCGGGGAACCATGCCATGTGCCGCCAGCTGTGCACTCCTCCCATCATGGCGTTCAGGAGCGCGAGCAGCGCGATAAACGTAATGAGCATCGCGCCCACATTTAGCGCCAGATGCAGTCCGTCACCCGTGCCACGCGCAATGGCGCCCAGCAGGTTCGACTCCCTTTCCATCTCCGGCATCTCCACGCGGCCCGCCGTGAGCGGCTCTTCCGTTTCCGGCACCAGCATCTTGGCCATCAGCAGCGTTCCGGGAGCCGTCATGATAACGGCCGTCAACAAGTCCTTCGGAGACGCGCCGCCCACTTGAATGTAACCCGCCATCATGCCGCCCGAAATATGCGCCATGCCGCTGGTCATCACCACCATCAGTTCGGATTTGGTGAGATTCGGAAGGAACGGCCGGATCGTCAGCGGAGCCTCGGTCTGCCCCATGAAAATGCTTGCCGCCACATTCAGCGATTCGGCGCCGCTGGCCCGCATGATGCGCGTCATCAGCCAAGCCGCGCCGCGAATGATCAGCTGCATGATGCCGAGGTGATACAGAACGGCGAAGAACGCGGCGATGAAGATGATCGTCGGCAGGACCTGAAACGCGAACGAAAAACCTAGCTTCGAAAGTTCCTTCGGCAATCCCAGATCCCCGAAGACAAACGTCGACCCGGCATAGGAAAAGCTCAGCAGCTTGTTTGCCCCCGCGCCAAGAAAGGCGAAGATCGAGCTTCCGGTGCTTGAGCGCAAAACGAAAAAGCCAAGCCCCAGTTGCAGGCCGAGCCCCCAGGCTACTGTCCGCAGCTGGATTGCCTTGCGATCTGTGGAGAACACGTAGGCAAGAACGAGCAACACGGCAATGCCCAGCACACCTACGAATCGTCCCATTCCCTCTCCTTACTTGGCAGCCCGCGGCTGGCGCCCCGAACGCGAACACAGCCTCTCCGCATCGGCTCCCGTGAAACTCGACTTAGGCTCCCACAACGCGCCGGATCAGCGGCCGTGGGCTCGGCGCGGTCTCGCCGACCGTATAGCTGCTTGCGATCAGGTTTTTGGCTTCCGCCAGTTTTGTGTCCGCATTGTAATGAATTGTGGCGAGAGTTTCGCCCTTTTCCACGCGGTCGCCGATGCGCTTGTGGAATTCCAGGCCCACCCCGGGATCGATCTTGTCCTCTTTCTTCTCCCGCCCCCCGCCGAGCATCGCCAGCGCAATTCCAAACTGCTCGCAGTTCGTCCCGGTGATGAAGCCGGAGCTTGAGCTGTGAACCTCGGCATGGCACCGCGCGCCAGGCAGCCGCTCCGGCTCATCCACGATGCGGTCGTCGCCGCCCTGCAACCGGATCCCCTCCCGGAATTTCTCCTTCGCTGTCCCCGTGGCAAGAAGCGTTTCCGCCAGCCGGCGGCCCTCCTCGATAGATGGGGTTCTTTCGCCAAGCAAAAACATCCATGCCGAAAGCTCGATGCACAGCTCCCGCAGGTCCGCCGGCCCGCTTCCGCCGAGCACCTCCAGCGATTCCGCAATCTCGTTGCTGTGCCCCGCCATTCGCCCCAGCGGCTGATCCATGTCCGTGATCAGCGCGACGACCTTCTTGCCCATGCGCTGGCCCGTTTCCACCATCACTTCGGCGAGCCGCGCGGAATCCTCTTCCCTTTTCATAAACGCCCCGGTACCTGTCTTCACATCCAGCACGAGCGCATCGATTCCTTCCGCGAGCTTCTTGCTCATGATCGAAGCGCAAATCAAACCGATGTTTTCCACGGTCGATGTGGCGTCGCGCAGCGCGTAAATCTTTTTGTCGGCGGGAGCAATCTCAGCGGTCTGTCCAATCAATCCCATTCCGCATTTCGCCAGCACGCGATGAAACTCCGCGAGCGACAATGCGGTGTTGAATCCCGGAATGGCTTCGAGCTTGTCCAGCGTGCCGCCCGTGTGCCCCAGTCCGCGCCCGCTGATCATCGGTACTGTCAGCCCGCCGGCCGCGACAATCGGCGCAATCACCAGCGAGGTCTTGTCGCCCACGCCGCCGGTCGAGTGCTTGTCCACCTTCTTGCCGGGAATACCGGAGAGGCTCAGCACCTGGCCCGAGAAAAGCATCGCTTCGGTCAGGGCGGCCGTTTCGGCTCGATTCAGCCCGCGTAGCCACACGGCCATCAGCCACGCCGACATTTGGTAGTCGGGCACTTCCCCACGGGTGTAGCCGTTGACTAGAAATTCGATTTCGCTGCGGGAATGCTCGCCGCCGTCGCGCTTCTTGCGGATCAAATCGACCGTGCGCATGCCTGGCTCGGGCATTCGGCTCGCCGTGTGCAATGTCCGGTGTGAATCCTCATCGTTCTCCGCCCGGCAGCCACGTTTCCTGGCTCGACACCGCTTGCCACCCTCTCGTGCCGTTCACATAAATGTGAGTGACTCGCGATTGCCGGCTAAAGTCCCTGCCATTGAGTTTCCCGCGCATGCTCCACAAACAGTTCACGACTGCCGTGTTCTCAAAAAAGCGCACATGAATATCACTGGCGACAAACGAAATGTACTGCGCGGGCGCGGATTCGACCCCTCGCAGGTACTCCGTCTTGTTCAGGAACTGCCCCGCCGAAGTCGTGGCAAAGAAGTCGTCGCTATAGACGCGCTTAAAAAAAGCCATGTTGCGGATTTGGATGGACCTGGCCGTTTCCAACTCGAGATTAACCAACTCCTGGCGTTCCGCTTCCGCTTCCGCGGCCTTGATCTTCTCGGCCGGGGTGACCGGGGCCTGCGCGAGCAAATCGCCACGGAACACCACGAATGCTATAACCAGCAAGGAAACTCGATACATGAAGCCACCCTTTGGCGACGGTGGAACGCACTTCCAACCCCAGCCGGAACAGCATCGAGTATAGTGCACTCGAAAAATCCAATGCGGCTCGGTTGTCCTGTTTACAACCCGCTGCGACACGCCTGCGGTTACCGCCGGCCCTGAATGGTTGGCTTGGCCTAGAACTTCACCAGAATCGACAAGTCGATTCGATTCTCGATCTTCTTCAGGTCCGGGGTGAATCCCGGAACAAAGGCGCCCGGCGATCCGCAAATGTTGTTGTCCAGCACGGCCGTGGGACACGACGCGGGCGTGATGCCTCCGCGTCCCGAGAAATACGGCACGTTTGCTGCCCGGTGATCAAACTCCCAGCGAAATGTGACGAATTGCCGCGGCATGTAGTCCAATGTTGCGGAAGCATCCCACGCTTTGAAAGGGTCACCCGGATTCTCCGTGAAATATGGCGTGCCGGAAATGGCCGTTGCGCCATTGATGGGCGGCAGCAGTACCAGGTACCGTCCCGGGTTGTTGATTCTCCCGCCCCCAAGCGTCAGCCCGTAACGATCATTCTGGAACCACCAGCGGTTGTAGAACATGAAGCCGAGGAAGCTTTGCTTCGGTCCCTTTGCGCTATTCGTGTAGCAGCTCACGCCCCCGCCGTGCTCGCAACCAATATCGCCCGTCAGCGAGAACGCCATCTTGTCCAGGAATCGTTCGGGGTTGTCGTTGTATTTGATCTGGACGCTGTTGTCGCTGTGGTAGCGCACGCGCCCGGGCGCATTCAGTGTGTCTTCCCCCAGCAGATACTGATTGCCCAGCACCGAAAGCCAGCCGTTGGGGCGCCACAGAACTTGAAGTCCGAACCCCGGACGATGGTTGAATCGCCCGTACGCCTGCCAGCCGTTCACGATCCACGGCTCGAGTTTCAGGTGCTCGGTTGGAAAAATTTGCACGCGCAGGCCGTTGAAAAACCACGGCGTGTTCGATGACACGTATGAAGGCTGGTACGCCCAATTGTCGAAATTGTAGTAGCTGAAAAGCCCGACGTACGACATGAAGATGCCGGCGTCCACGTTAATTCCGTGCAGCACGTCGAAGTGGTATCCGCCGTAGGCCTCTGAAATATACCGGTACGCGTTTTGCAGGTCCCACTGCCCGCGCGCCGGACTCGCGTCATTCCGCGGCGTCGTCTGCGAATACATCCCGAATTGCGTCATCAATCTTGCGCGGACATGCTCAACATGGAAGTCGCCGCCGGCTCCAAGTTGCGTCACCTGCACTTCGTTCGAACGAAACACTTCACTCGATCCGCCGATGGTGTCGTCCTTCGGGTGATTGAATGAATAGACGTAGCTCACATCGGCGCGAATCTCGGGTGTGAAGTATCTCGTCTCGAGCGGGGACTCCTTTGTCCGTGCGTTTCCGTTTAACCAGGTAAAATCCGCGAACGCAAATGGCTCGGCCCTCCTTTCCTTGCCCGGTGTGCCGCTTGTCTGCGCCGCCCGCTCCGGCTTCGATACCGAAATCGCGCCGGCTGCGGGCGTCTCGCCTGCTGCTTCCTCCTCGAAGTATCCGGTTGCCGGGTCCGCGCCGCGCGCTGGCATCAGCACGCTCTCTCCCGGCGCGGCGTTTTTCGCTTGCGAATCGGATCCAGAACTCGCTTCCAGGCCCGGCACCGCGACGAGGGGGCCATGTCGCTGCGCCTCCAGCTCGGAGACCCGCTTTTCGAGCTGCTCGACGCGCTCCAGCAGCCATTGTTCCCTGGCCGTCAGTCCTGACGGCGCTTTGCTCTTCGTCTTGTTCTCACTGTCCGAATTGCCGGCCTCGTCGGCATGGATTGCAAGAGGCACAACCACAGCGAGCATAAGGGCCAACGGAAGCCGCAATGCCATTCGCAGACGGGTATGCATGAGCTCCTCCGCAGAGCGGCAACGGCTTGTTTGCTCGGATTTGCCGGCGCACGCGCAGGCAAACGACGCACTTTCGCTGCCGTCGGATGCTAGTGGACCGTATGTAAGGAAGTCGTAAGGCGCGGGTTAGCTTCGCATTAGCGGCATGGCGAGCAAGCACAAACCGCCGACAACGGACATTCTATGCCAAACTTCCGTCTCGCACACGTTGCGAAATTTCGAGAGCCACACTTCGCACCTCCTCGTGAATGAGCCCGTTCGTCGCCAAAATCACGGGTCCTCCGAGTGTGTAAGGGCGCCCCTCGAAATCGCTGACGCGCCCGCCCGCCTCCTCGACGAGCAGCACGCCGGCAGCGGTGTCCCATTTGTTAAGACCGAATTCCCAGAACGCATCAAATCTTCCCGCCGCCACGCACGCCAGGTCCAGCGCCGCTGATCCGTCGCGGCGCACACCGTGGGACTTAAGGGTGAAGTCGCGGTAGTACTCGATGTTCGCATGCGCTTGGCCGCGCTTTTTCACCGGGAAACCCGTGCAGAGCAGACTGGCCGCGAGCGAAGGTGTCTGCGAAACGCCTATGCGCGTTCCGTTCAGGGTTGCGCCTTCGCCGCGCGCCGCGGCAAAGAGCTCATCGTAAAAAGGATTGAAAACAACCCCGGCAAGCAGTGTTTCGCCGCGCGCCAGCGCGATCGAGACGCTGAAGCACGGATACCCATGCGCGAAGTTGGTTGTGCCGTCGAGAGGATCCACATGCCAGCGAAACTCCGATCCGCTTTCCCGCCCGCTCCCCTCCTCCGCCGCCACGGCGTGCTCCGGGAAATATTCCTTCAGGCGCGAGACGATTGCGGCTTCGGAACGCTTATCGGCCTGCGTAACCAAATCCGCTTCGCCCTTGTAGGCTATTTCGAGCGGCCTCTGAAATTCCTCGCACAAAATCCGCCCGGCCTCGCGAGCAATCTCCACGGCCGCTTCCAGGTAGTTCTTCGTCATTGCGCAATCAGGTCCGGCGCGAAACGCTTACCGTTGTCCCGCCAGTTCGTTCCACTCCTTTTCGCCGCGCTCCAGGATCGCTTCGAGGTCTTCCTTCAGGAAGAACCGTTCGCGCGCGAGTGCGCGCGCTGCTTCCGAGAATTTTCCCATGTATTCCTCGCGAGATTTGTAGCGCTCGGCAATGGAAGGCCGCGGATCGCCGGCTTTGGCCCGGTCGGCCGCCGTCCTCGCGAAAGGAATAAAGGAACCAAGAAAACTAATCCGCTGCTCCGGCGCGCCGATGCTCGGGTCGCGAAGATTCCATCCCGTGTAGGTGGCCAGAGGCACCTGCAACTCCGGCAAGCGCACGGCCGCAAGATCGTTTCCATCCGCATCGACCTGCGGCACAAGCACGGTGAATGCCTTGCCGGTGACCGGCGGTTCCTTCGAAACGATTCCCGCCTTCCACTGCGGCCCGAAGTCGAGACGGTAGGCGAGCAAAACGTCGCGCGGCACGTTCACGCCCGGAATTTTCGGGAATGCCCATTGGGCCAGCGGCACGAGTGTGCCGTCCGCGATTTTCGGATAGGTGCTCGGCGGCGGCGCCATGCCATCCTTCACCCATTCGTTCATGTCCGTGATGAGCGCCCGCCAGTACCACTGTACGGGATTCGGATTGTGCCGCTGTTGGGCGGTGTAGTCCGGTGAATTGCCCAGGGTTTTCGCCGGCGGAAACGGCTCCGAAAAATGCTGCAAGCCCGCGAGCAGATAGATGCGAACGTTCTCGCCGATTTTGGCGTCCTCGCTTCCGTCCGGTGAAGTGTGAATCAGCGAAGCGGCGCGTCCCCAGTATTCGTAGGACGTGTTGGTGAAGAAAATTTTCGGCAGCGTTCCCGACTTTGCAGGCGCGTCCAGCAACCCTCCTGTTTCGCCCGTTTCCGGATCGCGCTCGGGCAAATCCGTGAACGGAAACAAATCCGTCGGGAAGAAGATGCTCGACATCGGCTGCGAATCCCGCGAGGGCTGTGCGAAGCGGTGGTTGAAGCTGCCGCGCCCCGCTCCCGCGACGTGCGCGATGACGCCGTCCATCACTTGCCGGCCTTGCTCATCGGCGTTGAAATCCTGATACAGAAAGTGGCGCAGAAAGCGCCCGCTTTGCGAAATACCGACGGCGTACACGCGCCTGACCGGCGCTGCGGCGTTCGTGTCGTACTTCAGGTGTGAAAGGAAATCGCGCACCGCCGCAAGTCCAACGCCCGAAACGGCGGGATCTTTCGCCTCATAGACCAGCTCATAGATTTTGCCGGGCTGAAATCCGCCATTCAGATGAATGTAGCGCGGGTCTGGCTTCCGCTTTCCGTCCACCAAACGTGCGAAGTCCCATTCGCTTCGCGGAATCACCCGCCGCGCGCCCTCCGGCGTGTCGCGAACGGTCAGCGAGTTCCTCTCACTCAGCGGATCATCCGCCGGATAGCTGTCGCCTCCCGCCGGCCCCAGCAGAAAATGTCCGACCGGCATCTCGTCTTGCTGCTTCGCGGGAGTGAAGTCCGATCGCACCAAGCCGCGGATCGAACTGCCGTCCGCGTTATGCGCGATGGGCGCGCTCAGTCGCAGGCGTTCGCCCGTTTTGTCAAGGTCGTATTCCCATCCGAGCCACGCGATCACGTAGCCCTTGCGGAGCAGGAAGCCGTCGCCGATTTCGTCCGCGCCGGCCCCTCCATCCACGATCCGCAAAATACCCCGGCCGCCGCGATTCGACACCTCGAAAAGAACGGCGCCATTCCCCTTATCCATGTCCTTCGGCTTCAATAGGCAGAGGTCGGCGGAAAACTCGACCTCACCGCGGCCGTTGCGAGGCGCCTTGTCGAGATCCACGATCCTCCGGTTGTGCGCATTGGCCGGATCCACCGCGAAATACACGCGCCCGAGGACTTTTTCGTAAGCGCCGGCTAGCCCGAACGCTTTCCCGTCCGCGATTTCGGTTCGCGAGAGAATCTCGACACGAGTAACCCGGGCATTCCCGGCTCCGCAAGCCAGCGCCAGCATCGCGGCAGCCGCAAGCCACCTTATACCTCCGATACACATCCCGGCCCTCCGCAATTCCTGCATCTCACTCCTTCCCAAATCCGATGGTGCTGATGCAAATCACGCCCATTTTCGTTTTGTCAAATCGCGGCGCACGCATTTTATCAGCCGCGGGCCCGCCGGTCAGGATTTTCCCGGGCCCTATCCCGCGCTCAGCCTCTGTGTGCGAACAACCCCACGCTGACCTCGGCACCATGGCACGAGTGCGCAACCGGCCAAGACCGAGAAAGCGCAATTCTCTGGAGGAACGAACGCGCCTGTCAGGCCGCCTTCGGCAGGATTCTTAAAATCGGGGTGTTGAAGCCGGACTGCTCGGGTTTTCCGCCGCCCCGGCTGGCTCGGCCGCGGGTTCGGCGCTTCCGCTCGCCGGCGCGGCGGCAGGATCCGGAGTGCCGGATGTATGTGTTTTTCCAGCGGCGTTTCCGCTCTTGTTTACGCGAACGAGAGCAATCTGTGTCCCGTCCTCGTCCATCGTGAGTGCCACGATTCCCAGCTTGTTTCCTCGCTCTGAAACAAACACCACGCTCGCATCCGCCAATTCCGGCAGCTTCAAAGCCTCGATCTGCGGCTTGTCTGCCGCTTCGTAGCGCGTGAAGTCCTGCATCAGATGCGATTTGTACCAATCATCCACAAAAACCTGGGGATCGTTTGAGTGATACGTCACGACCTTGATTCCGCTCTGTGCTTCCTTCAGCGACTCCGCCGCGTCGCTCGTGCCCGGCAATTCCAGTGACACGCGCGGATACACCAGCAGCCGCGGCCCCATGTCGCTGTCTTTTTCCACCCGAAAGTCGCCGCCCGGCGTGCGAATCTTGTCCTGGCCGTTCATCGCCGCCGTCAGACCGACCGAACGGATCACGCGCCCCGCCATGAACAGTCCGCCCGCCATCATCACACCCATGCCGACGAAAAGACCCGCCGTCATCCACATTAGGTGTTTGGATCCCGAAGAACTACTGCTGGTGATGCCGTCGGCCACGATTGCTCTCCCAAGCCGCTATCGTGGACAGTGTGCCAGAACACGCCCCGGAAGAAAGCCGTGCAGAGCGCGCTGTGCCGTAACTGCCGCCTGACCTTCCGGTCAGCCCCCCTTAACTCATTGTGAATGCAGGTACTTGTACGGAATAGGACTGTCCGGCCGCTCCGAATCCCAAATGATCGAAAGGCACAACCAGCGCTTCCCGTCGTTGTAGAACGTCATGCTGTTAATCCCCCGCGCGAAGGCCCTTTCCTCTTTCGCGTGGCGCGATTCATACGTCGTGAAGACCACCGCCATCTGTCCAAATTGTTCGGTCCGCCGCGCGATCTCGCTCTCGAAAAATCCCTCTTTACGGAAATGCTCCGCTCCGTTCTTTGCGTAATCCTCCACGCTCAGCACGCGATACCCAAACGTCCCGTCGGGCTTCTTGAAAATCGGCTCGAGCCGCCCATCCGGAGCAAACAGCGAACGAAAGCGGTTCCAGTCCCGCTCGCCCGCCGGCCCGGAAATCACGTCGTAAACCGCACGGACAATCGCGTCCAGAGACTCCACGTCCTTCGGATTTGCCGCCGGCCAAGCCGCCTCCCCGGGTCTCGCGGCTGGCCCCTCTGTCACTTGTGTCGTCTTTTGCTCCTGCGCCCCGGCCTTCTGCCCCAAAAGGGCCGCGGCGCCTGCCGCGGTCAATGCCAGCAGGATGCCCATCCAGACTCTCGAAGCGCCAAATCTCATGCTCTCCCCTTGTTTCATTTCGCTCAATTGAACCGCACCTTTACATCCGGCCGCTTATCCAGCCGCACCGTATCGATAAATCTCACCTGCCGGTCGTCCAAGGTCAAAATCATGGACTGGGTGCGCACGCCTTCGCCAAAAAAACGCACGCCGCGCAGCAAATTCCCGTCGGTCACCCCGCAGCACGCAAAAATCATCTTTTTCCCGGGCGCCAGATCGTGCGTATCGTAAATTCGCTTCACGTCCTTGACGCCCATTTTTTCCAGACGCTCCTGATCCTGCGGTTTGCTGATGACCAGCCGCCCCAGAATCTGCCCGTTCAGGCAGCGCAGCGCGGCCGCCGTGAGCACTCCTTCCGGCGCGCCGCCCGTGCCCATCACCGCGTGCACTCCCGTCCCCACCACCGCCGCCGAAATCCCCGCCGAAAGGTCGCCGTCTCCAATCAGCCGGATTCGCGCCCCCGCCTTCCGAATATCCCCGATCAGTTTTTCATGTCGCGGCCGGTCCAGCACAATGATCACCAGGTCTTCCACGCTGCGCTCCAGGCGCCGCGCAATTGCCTTCAGGTTATCCGCCACCGGTGCGTCCAAATCGACGGCGCCCTTGCACGAAGGCCCGACCACGATTTTTTCCATGTAAAGGTCCGGCGCGTGCAGCAATCCTCCGCGCTCGCTGGCGGCCAGCACCGCAATCGAATTGGGTGCACCGGTCGCGCACAAATTCGTTCCTTCGAGCGGGTCCACTGCAATGTCCACGGCCGGGAAATTCGCGTTCGGCGCGTGCGTTGCCAGTCCGACCCTCTCTCCGATGTACAGCATGGGCGCTTCGTCGCGCTCGCCTTCGCCGATCACGATCACGCCGTCCATTTGCAGAGAATCCATCGTCTTGCGCATGGATTCCACCGCCACTTCGTCGGCGTGGTGCCGGTCGCCGAATCCCATGGTGCGCGCCGCGGCAATCGCGGCGTTCTCCACCACGCGCAAGAATTCCAAGCTGAGCTGAGCTTCCATGTTGCTGATTTCTCCTGGAGTATCCCGGTGGGCGGCCGCCGCTAATGATACGGCAAAACGTGTTCCGCGCGCGAACCTTCGCGGCCGGCGGTGCTTTTCCAGGTTGCACCGGGAAATTTCGAAGACTTTGCTCCGGACGGGAACCGCCGGATGCGCCAGCAGGCGCGAGCCGCAGCCTAGCCGGGCCCCGGCTTGATTGCCGCAACATACGCCGGTAAGCGCTTTACTGCTGCCCGCCCGCGGCCGCAGCCGTTGTCACCGGCTGAATCGTCGCATTGACCAGGTACTGATTGTCGAAGTCCGTCGTCTCGCCCGCCGCTTTTCCCGCGACCGGCAAGAGCCGCGCCGACAGTGGCTTGTGCCACTTATACGCCAGGCTCGCCATATCGCCGATGATCAATTCAATCTGTTCGAGCGAAATATTCCCCGGCAGCGGCACCGTGTCCAGCCCCGTTCCGCATACCGACGAGTAGCTCAGCAGCGCCGAAATATTGATGCGCCCTTCGCTCCACCGCTTCGCCGCCAGCGAATCCTCCAGAATGGGAATCATCAGCCCGTTGTACCCCGTCTGTTTCACCTTAATATCCCGAATTGCCGAGGTAATCGTCGCAGCCGCCGTGAGGGTTCCCGAAGACCCCACCGGCTGCCCCGTCAATTCCTCCATCGCCATCGCGATCGAAACGTCCTTCAGCGGCGCCGGTGAAAGATCAATCCCCATGTAACTCCAGCCCGTTTCCGAATCCACTCGCCCCGCGTGCCGCTCGATCTCAAAGGCATATCCGCCGAGCTTGTCAATCAGCTTCTGCCGCGCCGCCGCCAAATCCGGCGTGCCCTTGAATGCCTCCGTCACGGTGTTCGCCGATTGCAGCGCCACCGCAAACTGATGGCCGAATCCCGAGCTGTACGCCGCCGGAAAGAACGGCGTCAGCAACTGCACCATCGCAATCGCCGCGAACCGGAAATTCCCCTGGCTGCGCTCGGTGTCCTCGAGTTTCTTCATCACGCTCGCCGCCGCGCCCACGGCCTTCCACCTCACCCCGTCGTCTGCGGCCACCACCAGGCTCGCGTTCAGCGTTTTCGTATTCCGCAGAATCTCCGCCAGCAAATCCGCTTGCGAGGCCGGATCGCCCGCGTTCGGCATCGCCGGGCCGATGCTCAAGGTGAAATTGTTTTTTACCGCCAGATTGTCGAGTTCCTTGAAGAAGGCTAATGCCTGGTCCGCCGTCATGCCCTCCGTGTACTGTGGGAAGGGTTGTGTTGCAATCCGCAATCCCTGCACCGGGTATCCGCGAGACTCAAAAATCGTTTGCGCCCGCCGCAGCATCCCCAGCGCGTCCGCGATCTGCTGCTGGTAGCTTGCCCGGTCCAGGTTTACGAACGCCGTTACCGCCCGGATGACCGGCTTATCCGGCGGAGCCGTTGCGCCCCGTTTGCTTTGCGCTGGGCTGCTCGGGCAGCTCGCCGAGGCAAGCAACAAAATGGCAATGGAAAAGCGGATGGCGCGAAATGCCGCTCGATTCATGTTTCTGCCTTTCTGCCGCTTCCGGCCGGACTACACAAAGGCTGAGATGCCGGTTACCCGCTCGCCGATCACCAGCTTGTGAATGTCGTTCGTCCCCTCGTACGTGTACACGCTCTCCAGGTTGTTCATGTGCCGCATGATGCAGTAGTCATCCACAATCCCGTTCGCTCCGAGAATATCCCGCGCTTTCCGCGCCGTCTCGAGCGCTATGCCCACGTTGTTCATCTTCAGCATCGAGATGTGCGCGGGATCCACCTTCCCTTGATCCTTCAGCCTCCCCACGTGCAGCGCCAGCAGTTGTCCTTTGACGATTTCCGTGATCATCCACGCCAGCTTTTCCTGCACCAATTGGTGCGAGGCAATCGGCTTGTTCGCGAATTGCTTCCGTGTTTTCGCGTATTGCAGCGCCGTGTCGTAGCAGGCCATCGCCGCTCCCAGGGCCCCCCAGCCGATTCCATACCGGGCCTGGTTGAGGCAGCTCAAAGGCCCGCGCAAACCCGCCACTCCCGGCAGCAGATTCTCTTCCGGTATCTCGCAGTCCGTGAACGCCAGTCCCGACGTCACAGAAGCGCGCAGCGACCACTTTCCATGCACATCCCACGCCTTGAACCCCGGCGTTCCCTTCTCCACCAGAAACCCGCGAATCTTTTCGTCCTCGCACTTCGCCCAAACCACCGCCACGTGCGCAATCGACCCGCTCGTGATCCACATCTTCTCGCCGTTCAGGACGTATTTCCCGCCCTTCTTCACCGCCCGCGTCAGCATCCCGCCGGGATTCGACCCGAACTGCGGCTCGGTCAGCCCAAAACACCCTATCGCTTTCCCCTGCTGCAGCAGCGGCAGCCATTTCTCCTTCTGCGCCTCGCTCCCATAGCTGTAAATCGGATACATCACCAGCGCGCCTTGCACCGAAACGAAGCTCCGCAGGCCCGAATCGCCCCGCTCCAGCTCCTGTGTCATTAGCCCATAGGCCACGTTGGACATGCCCGCGCACCCGTATCCGTGCAGGTTCGCTCCAAAAAAGCCCAGCTCCCCAAGCTGCGGCACCAGGTGCATCGGAAATGTCCCTTCACGGCTGTGCTTCTCGATGATCGGGATTACTTCCTTCTCGACAAACTGCCGCGCCGTCTGCCGGACGAGCTTCTCTTCGTCGTTCAATTGCGAATCAAAATCGATGTAATCCACCCCGCTATAGCCGGCCATGCTTTCTCCTTCGAAGCATTCGAGTGTAACAAGCCCCGCCAGCCCTTTGTAGTGGCCTGCCGGATTCCCCTCGCGCAGCGCTCCGTTCAGGCATTCCGTCACGCTAACCGCGGCGTCGGTCACTCTTCCGAAACTCGGCCTTGCGAGCGTCTGGATTCCGGGCGGCCGTCCGGTAAACTGATTGGGGTGGGGTCCAAGGAGTTTCATGGGTCAGGTTTCTCACGTTCCTGCGGGTTTGGGCCGTCGCCGCAGCCAGCGCGTTCTGATGCAAGTTCCCGTTCGGATTAAAGGCGCGGATGCACAGGGAAAGCCGTTCGAGGAATTTACCGAGACACTCGCCATCAACGCGCATGGCGCGCTGGTCCTGCTCGAAGCGCGCGTCACGAGCGGAAGCGCCGTCCGGATGCAGCATAAGCGCACCGAGGAAGAGCAGGAGTGCCACGTGGCGTTTCTCGGGCCCGTGCGCGGCGGAAAGGCCGAAATCGGCTTGGAATTTTCCGCGCCGCGCCCTTCCTTCTGGCGCGTTTCCTTCCCGCCGGAGGACTGGAGCCCGAAGCATCCCGAGGCACGAACCGGCAATCTCTCCCGCGGAAAGTAACTGCTTTCTCCGCCGTTGCGTTTTCCTTCTAGCGTTGCGCTTTCCCGGCGACTTTCCGCGCCTGTGCCTCTTGCACCAGCTTCCACACTTCCGCGGCGTGCCGGTCCCAGGTGTACTGACGCGCGGTTTCAACGGCGGCATTCCCCATATTCGCGGCAAGCTCCTTGTTCCGGTAGAGGGTTTCCAGCAAGCGGCCCAACTCGCCGGGATCACACGCATCCTTCAAAACGAATCCGTCTCTTCCGTGATCCAGGCATCGTGAGACTCCCGCGGCCAGAGAAGCGATGACCGGCAAGCCACAAGCCATCGCTTCGAGCGGCGGAATCGCGAACGCGTCGTGCAGCGACGGTCCGGCGTAAACATCTGCGGCGGCATAGAACTGCATGACATCCGGCGAAAGTCCGCGGAAAACAACGCGATCCGCGAGACCAAGTCTCCGGAGCAGTACGAGATAGGGAGCGCGGTCATCGTGGCCCGCGACGAGCAAGCGAAAAGGGATATCCCCCGAATTCGCCATCGCCTGCAGGATCGTCCCAAGTCCCTTCTTTTTCCAATCATTCCCGACAAGCACGACCACGAAATCCTCGTCCGTAAAGCCCATCTCTTCGCGGCATGCCTGGCGGCGTCGCAGCCGCTCGGCAGGATTGAACACGCTCAAATCCACGCCGTACGGAATGGCCGGAAGATTCGCCCGCCCAAAGTGTCTCTGCAACTCCTCCGTGGTCAGTTCCGACACTCCGGCGAGGCCGATGTGTGTGCGGGGGTAAATGCGCTTTTCCAGCGCCATGATCAGCCGATAGTAGAGAATTCTGTGAATCGTCACCGGCCAGCTTCGCAGCGAAACATCCCGCAGCCGCAGACTCGCGCGAATGATCCGATAAAACTCCGTGAAGACGATGTGAACAACAATCACGTCGGCGTCGGGACAATTGATTCCCGGCGTAAAAACCAGATCACCCTTTAGCCCGCGGAATCGGGCGTCGAACCAGCGCAGGACGCGATTGGCGGCGTACCATGCGACAAATTTGAACAGATGCGGCCCAGGAAACGCTGGAACGCGGCGCCAGACAATCGTCCCCGCCCCGCGCGTGCCTTTCGGTGACAGCACGATATCTTCTGCGCTTTCCGCGTACAGGTGGATCTCGCAGCCATAAACGCTGGCGAACCGCTCGATGGTTTCGACGAGAGCGCGCTCGGTGCCATGCCGTTTATCGACGAATGGCGAAACCACCGTGACTCGAAGGGCACTCTGTGATGCAGCTCCGCATTGTTTCATTTGTTCCGCCAGTTCGCACCGCTTTGCATTACCCACAAGCTCGCCGCTCTCGCCCTGAAACGCGGATTCGGAAAGCAGCTGGAACCAGTCCGTCCGAAGGGTCCAAATTCAGTCTCATACGCGGCTTACAATGGCGGTTCGTGGGATGGAAGCTGAAAGGCGGTCCTGGCCGGGCGAGGCCTTGGCTAGGGCGGGCAGTCTAAAGAGGATTCCGAGCAAAAGCCAAAGGTAAGCGTTCATGATGAAATCCTCGAAGGTTTGCATTCCCGTGAAGGTAAGCGGAAACAGCACGAGAAACGAATACCAAAAAATCGCGAAGCCAAGCGGAAAGAATGGTGAACCCTTGAGACTCGCAATCACCCTCCCTGAACACCATAGGATGGAGAAACTCATCACGAACCAAAAGATGAGGCCCAGGATCCCCATTTCCACGACGAGCGTGCCGTAACCGCTCTCGACTCCGGTTACCAGAGGCTTGGCGTTGAAAATGCGCGCGATGTATTGCGTCCCAAGCGCGGTGGTCCCAATGCCGTAACCGTACGGCCAGCGCGGATAGTCGAACGCTCCCAGAAAATTGCGGACGGGATATCTCCACGCCCGGTGGCTCAGTTCGCTATTCTCGCTCTCCGGCGAAAGCGTCTCCCGGTAGAAGGTGAGCCGGCTTGAGAGCGCCTCGGGGAATATGAAGGAAAGCGCAATAAATGCGAGCACCATGCCCAACGCCGCTCGCTGGACCGTGCGGACTACGGGCATCACTTCTCGCTGGCGCCAGGGAGCGCCCCACAAAAATGCCGCAACCATCACAACGATGCTTCCGGTGCCCCAAAGAAGAGTTCCGCGCGAGACCGACAACAAAATCGATGCAAAAATGACGCCAAAGATCAGAAACACTAAATTCTTGCCGCGCAGGCGCCGCAACAGCAGAAAACCCGAAAAGCCGGGGACCAGTATGGCCGCAAGCAGCAGCAGATCCGCATATCTGCTCGCACTCACAAAAACCGACGTTGGCCGGTAGGACAACTGTCCGGATTCCGGAGAAACCCGATACAACGTGGCCAGGGAACGAATGTCCTCCCCAAGATTTTGCGGATTCAAGAAAGTGGGGCCCAAAATGGCCTGTGCGATACCGAGTGATGCAACGATCACGAAAAGAGCCGCGCTGAAATAGAGAAAGTGCCGCAGTTCCCGCTCGGAATGAATAAAGGAGTAGCCCACGAATAGAAGCGGTGCGTAGTAGAAGAAGAGCTTCATGCCAAGCAAGCCATAGACGATGTGCGGCGAAGCAGGGTTAAACACCTGGATCACCCCGAACCAGAACAGGATGACCAATGGAATCCAGAACGGCGGCCGAAACGAAGCAGCTTGTCTGCGCCGCCATGCAAGAAACAAGCTCAGGTACAGAACAGCCGCCAGAAAATCCTTAGCGAGATAGATGACCATGTTGTTTCCGAGGTACTTCCGGGCGAAATCCTCGAATACCAGCCAGGCCAGGAAGAGATACAAACCTCTGCGCCAGTCCCGCAAGATCGTCAGCGTGATCGCGCTTCCGAGAAAAATCAGCAGGGCATACATGAGGCTGTCCGTATCGCCGTTGGCGATAAAACCGGCTAGCTTCCAGGCCGCCAGAGAAGCGAATATAAACAAGGCTGCTGGAACCAGCGGACTCTTGCGTGATTCTCTCGATGCGATCAGCGGACGCATAACACGAGTTCGAACGGCGGCCCCGCGAGCAGGAACCCTCGGAATTATGACGGACGATCCGGCGAACGCAAACCGGAATCAGAGGAACTCAGGGTGAGAAAGTCCTTGCTCGGTTGGCGTTGGTTTCGCCAAAAAGCCCACCCCGCGGAGGATGCATGCGCGCGGCGCGCCAGCTTCTCGCGCGAAGTCCGCGAATGCGGAGTTCCAAGCCGCATCATCTGAAAGCAGCAAACCTCCGGAGCGAAGATAGGGATATGCTTGCCGGAACTCCCAGATCATGTGCTCATAGGTATGCAAACTATCGTGGATGAATACGTCGATGCTTTTGAGCTCCGCCAGCAGCTTCGGTAAGATCTCGCGCGAATCTCCAGGCATCACTTTCCACCGAGGTCGCAGCCAGTCAGGAACCACCCAGCCCAAAGACCTGCCTGCCGCCAGGTATTTTGCGTCATCCAATCCGATCGAATACAGTGCACCCTGTCCATTCAAATGCAAAGCAAGCAGCAGGTACGCCGATGATACGCCGTTTGCGATTCCTGTTTCGACCACCAGGTTTGGGCGGAGCGCCCGCACAGCCGCATACTGCGCCAAGACTTTCTTTGCGTGCAGGTTGGCGCTCTGAATCTCCAGATCTCGAAAATCCGCTTCGGCGCTTTTAATGGATTGGGCGAACGCGGCGAGGTCCAGCGGCTCATCAAGGAACCGGCGGATTGTTGTGGCTGGTACGTTCGTCAACCCGCTGAGAAAACGCTCATCGGCAAGCGTTGCCTCGCGCCAGAGCGAACGGAGAGCGTAGCCCGGGTTTTGGAAGGCGTGCCTCAGTCGTTCGCCTACATTCTGAAAAAGCCATCTCAACGGCGCGTATTGTCACCTTTCGTCGTATTCGGCTTGGCCTCGACCCCGGAGGGAGCGGAAAGCGCCTCGTAGGAACGCGCATGTCCGCGAATCATCGCCGTCAAAGAATAGTCCTGCAGAATGCGTGCGCGCCCGCGCTCTCCCAGCGATTTCCGCAGAATGGGATCTTCGAGTAGTCGCCGCAGGCAAGAGGCCAGGTCGCCCGCGTCACCGGCCCGAAACGTGACGGCGCAGTTCCCCGCGACCTCGACGAAAGGTTCGAGGTCGGAGATGATCAAAGGGATGCCTCGCAACATGTTCTCCGCAACCGCAAGTCCGAATACTTCGCCGCTCAGCGACGGCGCCACCACGATATCCGCCTGTGAAAGTCTGGTATCAAGCTCCCCGTCGGGAAGTCTGCCGAGGAATCGTACCTTCCCGGTAAGCCCGAGCCGGCGCGTATCATCCTCCAGGCTGGCACGCTCCGGGCCGCTTCCGATTATCTCGACCCGAAAATCACGCTCCTCTCGGTGCAAGATCGCAGCTGCTTCCAGAAGGACACGCACTCCCTTTGTGCTTACTAGCCTCCCTTGACAAATGACGAGTGGTGCGCCGCCGGACGGGCTGATTCTCTCGGGCACGCCGCCCGAAAATAGTCCATGCGGCAGAAATTCTGTCCGGGGGAGGTCGAGTAATCCACCAAGCCACTTCGTGGGCACGAGGTTTGCTGCCGCACGTTTGCAGAGAAAGCGACGCAAGAAAGTAGCCCCCCAGAGCTTTAGCGATTTGAGCCATCCATGCCGCGAGTTGCACCGCAAACAGGAAAGATGGCGCCCCGCCATGAAGTATCCAGGGCAGCTTGCGGAACGCTCCTCAATGAAAAACTGCCCATTCGGGCAAATAGCCTGAAAACCATGATGATCGATAACAACGGGTTTTCGCGACACCAAGCCGAGCAGCAAAGGCACAAGAGCCGGCCCAGCCAAATGAACAACATCGGCGCGGCGAATAAGTCCCCACAGGCGCCGCAGGCTCGGCTTCCGCACGACCTTGAATGGCAAGCTACGGTCGTCCCAGCCCTCTTGAGCAGTCGTTTGGGTCACCAACGTAAGGTCGAATCTTTCCTTCAGCTCCGCCAACCCGCGAGCCAATGCCAGCACGATCGTCTCGACGCCGCCGACACTTGGCGCGAAGTCGTGGGAATAGACAAGCAGGTTCACTTTGAGACTCCGGGCAACCCGCTGCTGTTTTCATCCGCGGCCTTGCGGGCACCAGCGCCGTTCCGTGACGTCGCCAATTGCAGGGCATGCATCATCCCTTCGATGTTTTCCCGCGGCGACCAGGTGTCCACTTGTGCTTTCGCCCATCGGCTCAAATGCTGCCTTTGCGGCAAGGCGAGCATTTTCTCCAGCGATCGCGCCAAGGCCTCCACATCTCCACAGGGAAAGATATCACCGGTTTCTCCAGGTCTTACCAGGTCGCGGCCCGCGCCCACGCGATCGCTCACGATCGCGGGACACCCGCAACAGAAGGCCTCATTCACGACCAGCCCAAAAGGTTCATACTCCGACGGAAGCACCAATACATCCGAGGCGGCGTAGATTGCCGGGAGCTGCGTTTGGTTCGCGAATCCCAGGAACCGCACCCGGGGTTCGGCGCCGAGCTCGGCGGCTCTATTCCGCAGCGCCTCTTTCAGCACGCCGTCTCCGGCAAAAATCAGGACCGCGTTGGGCAAGTCGGCTTTGGCAAATGCCTCCAGCACATCGAAGGGCCGCTTCCACGGTTGCAGCTTGGCGCAAAAGAGAACCACGACGGCATCGGATGGCACGTTCCAGTTCTTTCGGACGGCCTCCTTGTCCACGGAAGCCGCCTGCGCCTTCCACCAGTCGTTGTCCACGACGAACGGGGTCAAGGCGATGCGCCCGCGCGGAATGCCAAGCGAAGACATGAGTTCCACGCCGCCACTCGAGGGCACGATGACCTGGTCCGCAAGACGAAACAACAAAGGCCACCCCAGCTTCTTGACCGCTATCTTCCACCGTTTTCGGTCTCGAGGAACCAACGACCAGGCATCGGTTCCGAACAAAAACGCTGCTCTCGACAACTTGGCCGCCAGCAGCGCGATCCAGAACGTTGCGCGCACATAACCGACGAAGCAAACAACAGCGTCATACTTTCCCTCGCGGATGATCCGCCAAACCCCGGGGTTGAACAATCCGAAAAAAGACTCCCTCCCCGATCCGCGATTCTTGGCCTCCTTCCACTCGTACCCGTCCAGCAGGGGAATATCCCATTTGATCTCGGCCCCAAAATCCGGGTCGAGCGCTCGCTCCGCGCCTTTCAACGTGGCGTACACAACGTGGGATTCGATCCGCGGATCAGCGGCAAGACGCCGGAAGAGCGGCGCCTGGTACTGCACCGGGTGGGAGGTCACGAACAGAACCCGGAGCGGCCGTTGGATCGAGCCTGGGCTTTTAGGTTCCAATGCCTCTTCCCTTCTCGCCACCGAGAGTGCGATTGACCGCCGGCGTCCGGCCCGTTATTTTCGCACACACCGGCCCCGTGCTAGGCTTCTCGCTGTTTTCCGTGGCCCTGCCGGAAGAAGCCGCATCATGAATGCAAATCGCAGCTCCTCTCAGACCCTCGACTGCGTTGCGCTGCTCGGCCGGCGCGATGAACCCACCGATGCCGTCGAGACCTACTGCGAATTTCTGGCCGGCGCGCTCGCGGCTCATTCCATTCGCGTTCGGGCGGTGCGTCTGCACTGGGCGGAACGCGGTTGGAAATCGGCACTGGCCAGCTTACAAAGCGAGCTGGACAACCGGCCTCTGCATTTTGCCATTCTGCAGTACACGGCGCTCGCATGGTCACGCCGCGGATTCCCGTTTCGCCTTTTGTGCGTTCTGCGTCTCCTGAGGGAGAGGCATATCCCATGCGCGGTCGTATTTCATGACGCGGGTCCCTACGGGGGAACGCGAATCGCTGATCGCTTGCGGCGGCTCGCGCAGCGTTTGGTGATGCGAGCCGCTGCCCGCCGCGCGGACCTGACGATTCTGACCGTCCCGGCGGACCGGACACACTGGCTCCCCTCAAGAGTGACGAACTGCCTCACCATTCCGGTGGGCGCCAATTTACGGGAGCCGGAAGCTGCCTGGATTCGCGGCAGCCAGCCTTCGCCGCCAACCGTGGCCGTTTTCTCGGTTACGGGAGGAGCATCGGGTGAAGTTCGCTGTATCACCGCGGCCGTGCGTTATGCCTCAGAGCAGATCGGAGCGTTGCGCTTGCTCGTTTTTGGACGAAATGCCGGCGCTTTCGATGCGCTCTTCCGCCAAGAACTGGCCGGCGCCAACGTGCAACTGACGGTGCAGGGTCTGACCGATGACGCGGGAATCGTTCGGTTCCTGCGTGACTCCAGCGTTCTCCTTTTCGTGCGCGGCCATATCTCCTCGCGCCGGAGCAGCGCGATTGCGGGTATTGCCTGCGGTTTGCCGGTCATCGCGCGACAGGGTTGGGAGACTGGGCCGCCGATCACAGAAGCCGGCGTGGTGCTGCTTAAGCCTGATGCGGATGGAAAAGCCTTTGGCGTCGCGCTCGCACGCATCCTTACGGAGAAAAATCATGCCGCCGAGCTTGCCGAACGCAGCAGGCAGGCTTACACGCGCTATTTCTCCTGGCCCGCGATCGCAGCGAAATACGCCGATGCGTTACATGCGGCCGGTGCCGCGCGCTGGCCGTCCGCCCAGGTCAAAGCACGGGGATTCTCTTGAGTCCGCGGCGCGTGATGAATGGGCGGCTGTTTGTGTGCCCTCGAGCGCATGGCCTCGTTCCTTCATCGCATCGCCCTATGCTAAACTAAGTGCGTTCCGCAGGGGTTTTCAGTTCACCGTAGGTCTCCACACAGTGTGGCGTTGGACCCCGCGCTGACGGATTACCGCACGCGCGCCTTGCAGCGGATGCGGCGGGCGCCAACTTCGGATTAAGAGAAAAGGAACGAGCCATGTCCGGGCATTCAAAATGGGCCACGATTAAACACAAAAAGGCCGCCACCGATGCGAAGCGCGGCCGCGTCTTCACGCGCCTGATTCGAGAAATCACCATTGCCTCGCGCATTGGCGGAGGCGACCCGAACTCCAATCCGCGGCTGCGCACCGCGATTCTGGCTGCCAAGGGCGAGAACATGCCGAACGAAAATATCGAACGCGCCATTCTGCGCGGCACCGGCCAGCTCGAAGGCGAGCAGTACGAGGAGGTCATGTTCGAGGGCTACGGCCCCGGCGGTGTCGGCATGCTGATTCAAGCTGTAACAACGAATCGCAACCGCGTCGTTGGCGAAATGCGCCACCTGATGAGCAAGAACGGCGGCAACCTGGCGGAAGCCGGCGCGGTCGGATGGATGTTCCACCGCAAGGGCGAGATCACCGTGCCGAAAGAGGCAGCCTCGGAAGATAAGCTGCTCGACATCGTCCTGGAAGCAGGCGCGGAAGATCTAAAGGACGATGGCTCTTCGTGGTACATCACCACGCCCCCGGAGTCGCTCGAAGCTGTAAAAGACGCGCTGGCCAAGGCCGGCATCACCCCGGCTTCGGCCGAAGTCGGCATGGTGCCGCAAAATTACATCAAGCTGACAGGCGCGCAGGCAACGCAGATGGTGCGCCTTGTCGAAGCCCTCGAGGAACACGACGACGTGCAACACGTGTACGCCAATTTCGACATCGACGAGAGCGAGATTCAGGAAGCAGTCGGCGCGAACTAAGCGCGTGGCCCCGGCTGTCTCACCCGCCGCTCCATGCAGAAACACCGGACAATTTCCGGTCACAAATCACTGGCGGCTCGTTTTTCTTCCACTTAAACTGGTGCCGTGTTCCTCGCACGCATTTCAGTGGAACGTTCTTGCCTATGCGCGTTCTAGGACTGGATCCGGCAGCGGCCGGGCCCACGGGCTACGGCATCATTGAATCGGACGGCCGCCGCTGCCGCACCGTGCATTACGGCGCCGTTCGTGCTTCCGCAGCCCACAAGAAGCAGTCCGCCGGGGCGGCTCTGCGGGAAGTGCACGCATTTCTCTGCAAACTGATGGAAGAATTTGCGCCGGATGTGGTCGCGGTGGAGAGCATCTTCAGCGCGCTGAACGTGCGCACCGCGCTGCGCCTTGCGGAAGTGCGCGGCGTAGTCTTGCTGGCCGCCGAGCAGCACGGGCTGGCCGTTCACAGCTATTCGCCGCGCGAAGTGAAAGCGTGCGTCGCCGGCTACGGCCACGCGGATAAGCGCCAGGTCCAGCTTATGGTGCGCGCCCAGCTCGCTATGTCAGAAACTCCGCATCCTGCGGACGCCGCGGACGCGCTGGCGGTCGCCCTGTGCCACCTGCAGACCGAGCAAACGCGCAGCCGCTTCGGCCTGCCGGTAACGCCCGGGACTCGCCAGAAGCCTTCGCGGTTTACCGCAGCCGCTGCTGCAGGCGGGACCCGCGCGTCGCAAATTCGCGCAACGGCTCGCGTATCGCCGCGCATCCAATCTTCGCAATGAGGCTTTCTCCATGCGCTCTTTCGTGCTTTTGACGCTTTCGGTCTTCCTGGCCCCCCTCGCGGCGATCGCTGCGGCTCCGCCGGCGACCGTCCCAGCCGCAACGCCGGCCGGTCCCAAGCTCTCGTTCCGCCGCGTCTTCAAAGGCAGCACCCCCGAGTTCATCGAAATCGTCGTTTACCAAAATTCGGACAACGCCACTTACGATATTCGCCAGCTCGATGAAGACCCGGAGGCTTTGCCCTTTGAGGTTAGCGCGGGATTGCGTGCGAAGATGTTCGGTCTTGCCGCGCAGTTGAAGCATTTTCAGGGACTCGACCTTGATGTGCATCGCAAAATAGCCAATTTGGGAGAGAAGACATTCCGCTGGGAGCAGGGCGGCGAAGCGCACGAAACCACGTTTAACTACACGCTGAATACGCAGGCTGCCCAGCTTCTGCAAATCTTCGAGGGGCTTGCCCGGCAGCAGGAAAACGTCATGCTCATCCTCCGCCGCATGAAGTATGACCGGCTCGGCGTCAACGACGCGCTGCTCCAGTTCGAATCAGACCTGAACCACAGCCTCCTGCCCGAGCCGCAGCGCGCCCTGCCCATGCTGGACCAGATTGCCAGCGACCCAAAGTACGTGGATATCGCCCGCCAGCGCGCCCGCAACCTCGCCGAGCGTATCCGCCACCAGAGCTGAGACCTGGCTCTCCTCGTTCTCTTCGTACCTCCTTGGCGAGCATCTGCCCAAGTTTCCGTCTCGACCGGAGCGATATCCGGAACCATTACTGACCCGCAGGGCAATGTCGTTGTTGGGGCGAAGGTGACCATCTCCAACAAGGACACCGGTACCTCTTTGAGCCTGACGAGCAGCACCACGGGCGGATTCACGACTGGAGCCCTCGCTCCAGGCAGTTATCTGGTGCGTGTCGAATCTTCGAATTTCAAGACCGCGCAGGTTCCCGTCGTCGTGCAAGTCGGGCGAATTTCCACGGCCAACATCACTCTCGAGTTGGGATCTGCCACCACGATTGTTGAGGTCACCGGCTCGTCCGTACAGGTCAACGAGGAGCAAGCTACCGTACAGGACGTCCTGACCGCCAAGGATATCGATCAACTCCCCGTAAATGGCCGAAATTTTCTTGACCTTGCGACTCTTGAGCCCGGCGTGCAAATCCAAGATGGCTCAACTTTTGATCCCACAAAGAATGGCTACTCCTCGCTTTCCTTTGGCGGCCGCTTCGGACGGTCCGCCCGGGTCGAAGTGGACGGCGTTGATGTGAGTGATGAAACCGTTGGCACCGTAACCCAGAACATTCCCCAAAGCTCGATTCAGGAATTCCAGGTTAGCCAGTCCACCTTGGATCTCTCGACCGAACTTACGTCATCCGGTACTGTGAACGTAGTCACCAAGTCGGGCACCAATGATCTTTACGGCGGCGCCTACTATTACGGCCGCAGCAATCAGACTTCCGCCCGCATCGCGCCTACGAGCCTCGATTTCGGAAGAAAGCAATTCGGGGCGGATCTCGGCGGCCCGATTCTGCGCAACAACCTTTTCTTTTATGGAAATTTTGAACGCACCGACCAGACCCTGCAAAATCCCGTTTCTCTCAGTGGCGATTTTCAACCCCTTTCCGGCTCTTTTGGCGCTCCCTTCAACGAACGGGAATACCTGGCGAGGCTGGACTACAACATCAAATCGAACTGGACCCTGTTCTATCGCTTCAACTACGACCAAAACCTGAGTATTCGCGGCTTCAATCCGGGTGTCTATCAGCCCTTTGCCAACGTGGACCACGTGCCGACCCACGTCGTTGGAACGGATTTCTCCACCGGACGCAGCACCAACAGCATTCGCTTCGAATACTTGAAGTTTAGAAACGCGATTGCGGATGCCGTTGCCTCTTCGGGCGCTTTTGATCCGGTTCCGGGGATCTCTTTGAACATCACGCCAAACGGCAGCGACTTCACGTGTCTCGGCGGCGGCGAGGCATTCTGCTCCGGAGCAAATATTTTGGCTCCGCAGGAGACCTTCCAAACCGACAAGCAGATCAAATATGACGGTAGCTACACCATCGGCCGGCATACTCTGCGGTACGGAACTGCCTTCAATCGCATCCTCGGCGGAGGCTTTGCGAAATTTTTTGCTCTTCAACCGATGGTGCAATCGATCTTCGGCCCTGCGGGCGAGGCGTTCGCCAATACAGACCCGTTCGGCCCTGGCGGCGCTTCGAACCCTGCAAACTGGCCGGTTAACACCGTTCTTTTCGGCAACGGCCAGGGATTCTCAACCGAAAGGCCTGGATTTGGCCTCCCTGGAAGCGGACAGTACGACAACCGCTTCGAAGCCTACTTTGGAGACCAATGGAAGTTCCGGCCTAACCTGACCATCACGGCCGGCTTGCACTACGGCCGTGACACCGGCCGGACCGATAGTGATTTGCCCGGAGTCGCAGCTCTGGCTCAATTTGATAACCAGTTCTTCCACGGGCTTGAACGCCCTGTCCATCAGCCGAACCTCAATTTTGGTCCCCAACTCGGCATCGCGTGGGATCCCTGGAAAAACGGCAAGACCGTTTTCCGCGCGGGCGGCGGCATTTACTTTGAGAACGCTATTTTTAATAACGTGTTGTTCGACCGGCCCGGGCGCCTCACACAAGGCCTCTTCCTCGCCGAAGCCGCTCCATGCTTTGGCGGAGCACCTACGGGCCCGGTTCCGGGCGTCGCCGATAGCCAGACCGGCGCGGGAGTGCCATATTGCGGAGAGGCCGTCGGAACCGCGGCTGCTCAGATCGCCGCTGACCAGAAAGCCTACCAAGCTGCGATCGCGGCCGCCGGCCCCAGCGCTAATCCCAACTTCATTGGCACGACGCTTCAGGGCAACAACTTGAACGGAATTCAGATGCTCTCGCCAGACTATCGCTCGGCGCTTTCCGAGCAAATGAACTTTGGCGTTCAACGGCAGTTTGGGCGCAACACCGTGCTCAGCGTTGACTACGTCAGGAACGTGGGGCTCCATTTCCTTCTTGGCTTGGACACCAATAAGGTCGGAGACGCCCGCTTCCTGAATACCACAAACGCCTTGGCTGCTATCTCCGCCACCAACAATTCCCTTGGCTGCGGGACCGGAACGGATGCAGCCTCCATCAACTGCGCAATCGGAAAAGGCGCCACGATCGCAAGTTATGCCTCGAATGGCCTGGACTCCGGCTTCGATGCCACCGGCGGTGCGCCCTGCCCGACCTGCGCCTTCCCGGGCATCAACGGGAACCTTGGCCAGAACGAAATGCTTTTCCCCATTGGCCGGTCCGTTTATAACGGTTTGCTCGTCTCGCTCAAGTCGAACCTAACGAACCCCATGCCGGGAATGAAGCGCTTGAGCCTGATCACCTCCTACACGCTGTCCAGGTTCAAATCCGAAGCGCAGGACCAGGATTTCGTCAACAACGCGGTGGACTTCAACAATCCGCTCAGCTTTTACGGACCCACCGGTCTCGACCGCACCCATCAGCTTTCGGTCGGCGCCGTCATGGATCTTCCCGCGGCGACCCGCTTCGCTCTGACCAGCCACTGGGACACCGCGGTTCCGCTCACGCTAACTCTGCCTCAGTCCGGCAACCCAGGCGAAATCTTCTTGTCCGACGTGACCGGCGACGGAACAGTTGGAGATGTTGTGCCTGGTTCCAACGTCGGCACCTTCGGCCGCGGCGTAAAGGCTTCGAACATCAATGCCTTCATTAGCAATTACAACAGCAAGTTTGCGGGACAGCTTACGCCGGCGGGCCAGGCCCTGGTCAGCGCTGGCCTCTTTACGCAAGCGCAACTCGTCTCGCTTGGCGCCGTGACGCCTACCCTGGCTCTCGCTCCAAACGGCGAAGTTGGCGTTTCGCCGATTTTCACCTTTGACGCCCACGTCTCATGGGAACTCAAACTGGCCAAGGTGTTCCATGCGATTCCTGAACGCGTCACCCTCGAACCACAAGTGGCACTCTTCAATGTCTTCAACTACCAGAATCACGATCCATCTGGCAACGTCCTCAGTGGCGTTCTGAATGGCAGCGTGGGCTCGGCTAACGGAACTACGGCTCACGGTCCGCTGGGCCGCACCAACCTTGTCACGCCAGGCTCCGCGTCGGGCGTGAATTGGTACGCGGTTCCGCGCCAGGCTGAATTTGGCGTGAAACTCAGCTTTTGATCCACGCCTGGTCCTGGCGTAAACATCAAGTCTGACCCGCGGCGGGCAGCTTCGGCTTCCCGCCGCTTTGCTTTGGCTGTCTCCCTGTGCTTCTTGTCATGCTCGCCGCCGCTGAACTCTTCGCTTCCTTCCGCCGCCGCGGCCCACCGGCTTCGTCCTTCGCCCGGCCTGATCTTCGAGCGTCATCCGCATTTCGCGAGGGTGCTGGATTTCCCGCTCAAGCGGGTCGCTCGCCCTGGGCGAGCGCGGCGAGCGATTCACCGTACGGAGGGCGGGCAATGCCGCGCTCGGTGATAATGCCTGCGATGTACCGCGCCGGCGTCACGTCAAAGGCCGGATGCGCCGCGGGAACTTCCGGCGCGATGCGCACTCCCTGCAAGTGGGTGACCTCCGCCGCTGAGCGTTCCTCGATGGGAATGTGCTCGCCGGCCGGAATCGAAAGATCCAGCGTGGAAACTGGCGCCGCAATGTAAAACGGCACGTTGTTCTCTTTCGCCAGCACGGCGATCTGGTAGGTGCCGATTTTATTGGCGGTGTCGCCGTTCGCGGCCACGCGGTCCGCTCCGGTCACCACCGCCCCGACTTTGCCGCTCTTCAGAAAGTGGCCCACCATGTTATCGGTGATCAGCGTCAGCGGAATTCCTCCCTTGAATAGTTCCCACGCGGTCAGCCGCGCTCCCTGCAGATACGGGCGCGTCTCCGGCACGATCACGTGCAGGTTGTGGCCCTGCTCGATGGCCACGCGAATGACTCCCAGCGCTGTGCCGATTCCCGCCGTGGCCAGCGCGCCGGCATTGCACTGCGTCATCACCTGACCGCTGCGCGGCATCACTTCCGCGCCGAAACGGCCAATCGCCTCGTCGGTCGCCTTCTTTTCCGCGTGCACGAGCTTGGCTTCTTCCACCATGGCGCGGCGAACGGCCTCGACGTCCGAAGCTCCGGTGCTCAGCTCGCGGAATCTGCGCCTCATTCTCTCAATGGCCCAAAAAAGGTCCACGGCCGTGGGCCGGGTCTTGGCCATGGCGTCGCAGATTTCCGCAAGTTCCTCGCGCAAGGCTTCCGCGGTATGCGCGCGCGAGCGCTGCACGCCGAGCGCAATCCCCATGGCCGCCGCGACGCCGATGGCGGGCGCGCCGCGGATCACCATGTCGCGAATGGCCTTCGCGACCTCCCGGTAGTCCGAATAGGTGTGCCTGATTTCTTCCTGGGGCAGCCGGCGCTGATCGAGCATCACGACGCCGTCTTCGGTCCATTCAATTGGCTGTGCGACGTGCATATCCTTATTGTAACGAACCGGCTCCCCCAGCGATGAAACTGCTCCCGCGTTCGGCAGCCGTTCGGATCGTCCGCCTCCGCATCAAATGGCAACGGAGCAAGCGTCTGATCAGAAGCTGGCCGGCGATTTTCCTTCTTAGTGCAGCCGCGGCATTTCGCGGAAGCCGTGCGTCGCGATGACGGAGGTGATCGCGATGGTTCCGTTGTATCCCAAATGCAGCAGAAAACTTGCCAGCACCGTGCCCGCGCGCGCCCGCGCGAACGTGAATACAATTCCGACGACGATCAGCAGCGAAACGAGCCCCCAGGTCCAGCCGAGCTGCGCGCCGTGCAGCAAGCCAAAGAGCGTGCCGGTCACGACGATGGAGGCGATCATGCCGCGCCGCACCGCCAATGCCGGTTCCGCGCCCAACCGGTTCGCCAGTCGCGCAAATTTGTTCGCGAAAAGCGGATACAAATATCCGCGAAAGACCGTCTCTTCAATCAGCGGAGCGATCAAAACGGCCATGGCCATCAGCAGCATCGCTCCGTTGCGGCTGTTGAAAAGTTCTTGAATCGGGATGTGCCCGGTGTCCTTCACCGTGGAGCTCGCCGCCGCGACAAAAAGCGACAGCAAGCATCCGCCGAGCAGATAGAGCCACGCATGATGCGACGCGCCCAGCTTCGGAGGATGGAACTTTCGCCAGCCGAGCGAACGCCAGAAGGGCAATTCGCGAAGCACGGAGAGCGTGATATAGAGAAACAGCAGCAGCATGGCGAACCACAAAACATTTGAGCCGACGATGAAGTTGGGATCCGCGATCAGCGCTTCTTCCGTCTGCTCGCGCGTCCAGTGATGCCCGGAGGCGAGATACACCGCGAGAATCGCCTGAATGGCCAGCAAGCTGGCGAACCCGAAAACGAGAAACGTGATCAGGTGCGCCCACGACCAGGAAATCCGCAGGTCCGGCGGGAGGTACGAATCTGTAGGTGAAGGCGAAGACTGGCGCACAGCAATACCGCCGAGATTCGCGGCTTCGCCAGCTCTCGTTTGAGAAGCGGCCGGAATAGAAGCACCCGCTTCAGAAGGCTGGGAGGAATCCGGGGAGCTCCTGTCGGGATTGGGCTGGTGGTCGTCAGGGTTAAAATAGGTCATTTTTTCCGGCTTCCGGAAGTCCTGGGCCACCCTGCGGCAAGAGCGGACGCCACCAGCGGCAGCATGATTTCGTGATGGCCCGTAATGGCAAAACCACGCGATTCCTCGTTTTTGCGGCCGGGCGAACCGGCGGTGGGCCGCCTGATCACATTCTGCAATGGACGGTAGTGCTGGATAAAGTCGAAGTTCGCCGTAGTGATGGGCCGCAGGGAAACGCCAAGATTCCGGACTACGGAGACGGCTTTCAAAAAAACCTCCGGCAAGAGAACCGCCGAGCCCCAATTGAGATAGACGCCGCCAGGGTGCATTTCCTTCACCAGCGCGCAGAAAAGCCGGAAATCGCGATGCGTTGCGGCGCCGAGTGCCGCGCCATCCGCCGCGGGGTGCATGTGCGGAACATCAGTGCCGATGGCCACGTGTACGGTCACCGGAATGCGCAGCTTGTATGCCACCATCAGGACGCTGGCGCTCGCAAAAGGCGTGTCCATGATTCCGCTGTTCAGAAACTGGCCGGCGGCTTCGCCATAGCCGATTCGCAGGCGCTGCGCTAGCTTCGCCATTTCGTTCAACGTATGCCCGGTTTCCCCGGCCATGCCGAATTCGCCCGCGCCGAGATTCGCTTCCACATCCTCAGAAGTATTTCCGGCAAGCGCGATCTCGAAGTCGTGGATAAGCGCCGCGCCATTCATGGCCAGGCCGGTGATGAACCCGCGCCGCATCAGCTCGATCAGGAGCGGCCCGAGGCCCACCTTGATGACGTGTCCGCCGATGCCCCACAGCACGGCCCGGCGGGCGTTTTTCGCGCGATGAATGGCGGCGAGCAATTGACGCAAATCGCGCGCGGCGAGCACATTCGGCAGCGCCTCCAGGAACTGCGCTATCGTGGCGCGACCCGCGCCCGGTTTCGCAAATTCCCGCACGCTGACTTTGCTCTTGCGTGACGCCAGCGGGTAGGTGCGCACACCGGCAAGACCCAGCGGATAAATCGCGTAGATGCTCATGAGAAGGAAACACTCTAGCCTTTACCCGGCCCGTGCTGCAACCCGCCCATGCGAAGTTTGGGGAGATTTTCTAACCAGTGGACTGGGGAACGGGCGCGAGCCTGCAGGTCCACAGCGCGCCCCGAGGGCGGCGGTCAGTGCCTCACGGAGTGATCGGGAACTGGCTGGCGGTCGAGGACGCGCGCGAGGGCCTGGCCGGTATAGGACTTTTTGCTGCGGGCGACTTGCTCGGGCGGACCTTGCGCGACGATCCGTCCGCCACCTTCGCCGCCTTCCGGGCCGAGGTCCAGAATCCAATCCGCCTGCTTGATCACATCCAGATGGTGCTCGATGATCAGCACGGTGTTACCGAGCGCGGTGAGGCGCTGGAGCACATCCAGAAGTTTGCGGACATCCTCAAAGTGCAAGCCCGTGGTTGGCTCATCGAGGATGTAGAGGGTGCGCCCAGTCTGTCGCTTGGAGAGTTCCTTCGCGAGCTTAATCCGCTGGGCTTCGCCGCCGGAAAGCGTCGTGGCGGACTGTCCGAGCTGCACGTAGCCGAGTCCGACGTCCACGAGCGTGGCGAGCTTCTGCTGGATCTGAGGGATATTTTCGAGCAGCTTCAGCGCGTCCGCCGCCGAGAGATTAAGCACGTCGGAAATGGAGTAACCTTTGTAGCGGACGGCGAGCGTTTCGGAATTGTACCGGCGGCCGCGGCACACTTCGCACGTCACGTACACATCGGGCAGGAAATTCATTTCGATGCGGCGCAGGCCGTCGCCCTGGCAGGCTTCGCAGCGGCCGCCTTTCACGTTGAAGCTGAAGCGGCCGGGCCGGTAACCGCGCTCGCGCGATTCCGGGAGCATGGCAAAGAGCTCGCGAATAGGCGCGAATACGCCGGTATAAGTTGCGGGATTCGAACGGGGAGTGCGGCCAATCGGAGCCTGGTCAATTTCGATGACTTTGTCGATATTTTCCGTGCCAAGAAGCTCGCGATGCGCCCCGGGCGCCTCCATCGAGCGGTAGAGCTTTTGGGCGAGGGCGCGGTAGAGAATATCGTTTACCAAGGTGGATTTGCCGGAACCGGAAACGCCGGTGACAACGGTGAGCAGACCGAGGGGAATCGTGACATCCACATCCTTCAGGTTGTTCGCGGAAGCGCCGAGAATCCGGATGGCTTTGCCGTTGGGGCTGCGGCGCGTTTCCGGAACGCTGATGCTGGCCTTGCCGGAAAGATATCGTCCGGTGAGGGATTCGGCGCTGGCGGCGATCTCTTCCGGCTTGCCCTGAGCGACGAGAAAGCCGCCGGCGTTGCCGGCGCCCGGACCGAGGTCCACGACGAAATCGGCGCGGCGAATGGTGTCCTCATCATGCTCGACCACCAGAACGGTGTTGCCGAGATCCCGGAGACGCTCGAGAGAGCCCAGCAGGCGCTCGTTGTCGCGCGCGTGAAGGCCGATGGAAGGCTCATCGAGCACATAGAGCACGCCGCGCAGGCGCGAGCCAATTTGCGTGGCGAGACGAATGCGCTGAGCTTCGCCGCCAGAGAGGGTGGCCGCCGAGCGGTCGAGGCTCAGATAGCCGAGGCCGACCGCCAGGAGGAAATCGAGCCGCTCGGCAACTTCCTGAAGCGGGCGAGCGGCGATTTCCTTCTGGCGAGGAGAAAGCTGGCCCAGAATTTTGTCCACCGCGGGGCGAGCGCAAGTGAGGGACATGGCGGTGAAGCCGGCGATCGACCATCCGGCAAGTTTGACGGCAAGCGATTCTGACCGCAGCCGCTTGCCCTGGCAGACGCCGCATTGCGTGGCGGACATATACTGCGTCATCCATTCGCGGTAGGAATCGGAGCCGGATTCCTCGAAGTTGCGCTCGAGCAGCTTAAGGATGCCGGGGAAGCGAAAGCCTTTTTCTGGGCGCGTCTTCCCGCGGGAATCGCCGCCGCCATTTTTATCCGCGTGGCGACGTGGATAGCCATAGAGCAGCATGTTCTGGACGCGGGCGGGAAATTTCTCGAAGGGCGTATCCAGATCGATGCCATGGGCATAAGCGGCAAGCTCGAGGGTGCGCTTTAGAAAGGCGCTGCCCGAGCCGGGACCGAGGCCGCCATCGAAGAGCGGGCGGGTCCAATCGACAATGACCTTCGCCGGATCGAAATCGAACTTCGAGCCGAGGCCCTTGCAGGCAGGACACGCGCCATAGGGCGAATTGAAGCTGAAGGAACGCGGCTCCAGCTGCGGAACCGAAATGCCGCAATCGGGACACGCCAGTTTTTCCGAGAAAGTGTGCTCCTTGCCGCCGACGACCGCGACGGTGACGAGGCCCGCGGCGAGTTTGAGCGCGGTGGCGATGGAATTCTCGAGACGCGAAGCAATGCCCTGCTTGACGAGCAAGCGATCGATGACCACTTCGATGGTGTGGTTCTTGCGTTTATCGAGCTGGGGCGGGGAATCGAGCGGATAGAGTTCGCCGTCCACGCGCACGCGGACGTAGCCGTCCTGCGCGAGCTTCTCGAGCTCCTTTCGGTAAGCACCCTTCCTGCCCCGCACGATGGGAGCGAGGATCATGATGCGGTCCTCGGAATGACAAAGCTCTCCGCCGAGAATCGCCTGAACAATCTGGTCGCTGGACTGGCGCGCGATGGGTTTGCCGCAGTTGGGGCAATGCGGAACGCCAACAGAGGCGTAGATGACCCGGAGATAATCGTAGATTTCGGTGATGGTGCCGACCGTGGAGCGTGGGGAACGCGAGGTCGTTTTTTGCTCGATGGCAATGGAGGGAGAGAGCCCCTCAATCACATCCACTTCGGGTCGCTCCATCTGATCGAGGAATTGGCGCGCGTAGGCGGAGAGCGACTCGACGTAGCGGCGCTGGCCTTCGGCGTAGATGGTGTCAAAAGCGAGGGAGGACTTGCCGGAGCCGGAAAGGCCGGTGATGACCGCCAGGGTGTTCCGCGGGATTTCAAGGCTGATGTTCTTCAGGTTGTGCTGGCGCGCACCCCGAATGACGAGTTTGGTGAGGCCCATAAATCCGAAGCGCTCCCTCCACAGGAAGCTCCGGCGCCCAGCGGAAACACGGAGCCCAGAATAACCTTTGACGATAGCAGGGGCTTTCGGGAGGGTCAAGAAAGGGCCGAAAACGCACCTCGGAGAGCATAAAGACGCCGAGAAGCTGATTTCGGGGAAACGTGCGCCGCTTCACCAATTTGCAAGGACAGAAGGGCCGGGCAAGAGAAGGCGGGGCGATTCGAGCATTTGATTTTTCGGACACGGCGCTTTCCGCGCCGGGGAGGGCCACGCGAGGATTCCGAGGATGCGGGAAGGAAAAAATTTGGATACAGGAATTTCCTCATGCGTAAATTTGGGCGAGGGGTGCGCGTTTTTACGCGGGCCGGCGGCGGCACAGCGTTGAGCAGAAAGGGTTTAAGGGTGGAAAACGGGTTGCAACAAGGCAAGCAGTGGGGAGGCGAGCCGAGGATCCCTTTAGGGGATTGAGGGCTGGGCCGGTTCGACTCCCCCTTTCTTTGTTCCCCGCTCTTTTGCGCCTTGCAGGGCGCGTTCCTAAAACATAGCCAACAGTTCCCCATCCAAGTCAGGCGTTCGCGCGCCCGGCTGTAGGCGACTTGTGTTGATAAGACATTCGTGGCCGGCAAGCAACGGCGCACCCGGGCGGTTACGTCGTTCGTCGTCCAGTTAAACGTGAAACAGCGTGGGAACGGCGGGAGACCTGAGCTGGACTTCCTGGCCGCCGCGGGTCTCGTAGTCCGTCAGCGTGAGGACGAGCATGATGGCGAGCCAGAAAATGGCGGCGATGATGACTACTTTGGTGCGGCCCGGGCTGTACTTGGCATGCATGAAGAAGAGCACGACAAGCGTGGCCTTCATCGTGGCGATGCCCAGAGCAACAACGATGTTCCACGGTCCCAGATTGTAGAAGGCGGCAACGACCGTGAGAATCGTGCCAATCATTAGCGCGAAGAAAATCGCCACGTAAATCTTTGGCGAAACGATGTGATCCGTGTGTTCGGCGTGTTCGGCGGCGTTCACCATTTCTCTCCTAACGGTGCCGGTCGATCAGGTATAACAGCGGAAAGAGATAAATCCACACAATATCGACGAAGTGCCAGTACAAGCCGACGATTTCGACCGGCGTATTGTACGAGGGCGTAAAGCGCTGCTTGACGGCTTGCGAGAGGAGCCAGAGCAAAAGGCCCGCGCCAACAACCATGTGCAGCGCGTGCAGCCCGGTCATGGCGAAATAAAGCGAGACGTAAAGCTGGGCGTGCGAGTTGAGATTGGGGTCGGCGGCCCAGGCTTTGGCGAGTTCCTCGCGTTCGGCTGCGAGGAGCTGCGGATCTTCACCAGGCTCGGGGTGATTCACGCGATACGAAATATCGAAATTGTGGCCAGGAATGAGGTGGTGATCGAACTTCTGCTTGTACTCGATGCCTTTGATGCCGAGGAACACGCCGCCCAGGCCCAGCGTCAGGATCAGGAATGTCGTGACCAGTTTTTTCCGGCCCGTCTGGGCGGACCAGACCGCCATGGCCATGGTCAAGCTGGACATGATGAGCACGATCGTGTTGGTGGTGCCGAGCTTGATATCCAGCGTGTTGCCGCCGACGCCGAAGGCCGTGAAAAACTCATGGCGGTTCACGGTGTAGGTCATGAACATGCCGCCGAAGAACAAGACTTCGGTGACGAGGAAAATCCACATGCCCAGCGCGGCAGAGTCTTTCTGCTGCTCGAGAGTCTCGAATTGTCCGTACAGTTCGCCGGTGCGATGCACGCGGTGCTCCTCTTTTTCAGCAGACCCCAGCTTATGCCGGGCGACTGCGAATCCTGCGCAAGCCCTCGCCGTCCGCGCCGGCCTTAGTCATCGCCGTGTGCGGGTGCCAAGGACGCGCCCACTTGCAGGCCCAATTCCGGCCGATTGCGAAAATCGTACGGCTCCCATGTCACTTCGGGAGTGACGCGGAAGTTTTCCGTGAGCGGTGGCGAATCGGTGGTCCATTCGAGGCCGGTCGCGGGCCACGGGTTGGGTCCCGCGACTTTCCCATAGCGCATGGACCAAACCAGATAAACCATCGGCAGCAAGTAGCCGACGGCGAGAATGGAAGCACCCGCCGTGGACATAACATTGAGCACTTGAAATTCGGGCGGGTAATTGTGATAGCGGCGCGGCATGCCGAGATAGCCGAGAATGAACTGCGGGAAGAAGGTCAGATTGAAGCCGATGAAAAGAACCAGCGCGGCGATGCGGGCAAGAAATTCCGGGTAAAGGCGGCCGGTGATCTTGGGCCACCAAAAATGCAGAGCGCCGAGATAGCCCATCACGGCTCCGCCAACCATGATGTAGTGAAAGTGGGCAACCACAAAGTAGGTATCGTGAATATGGATATCCAGGCCGAGGCAGGCGAGGAAAAGGCCCGTCAAGCCGCCGATGAGGAAGAGGCCAATGAAGCCGAGCGCGTACAGCATGGGCGTATCGAAGGATATCGAGCCTTTGTACAGAGTGGCGCTCCAGTTGAAGACCTTCACCGCGGAGGGCACCGCGACAAGGTAGCTGAGGAACGAGAAGGCCAGGGCGGCGTAAGTGGATTCGCCGGTGACGAACATGTGGTGCGCCCAAACGAGAAAGCCGATGACGGCGATAGCGATACTCGAGCCGGCGATGAAGCCGTACCCGACAATTTCCTTTCGGGCGAAGGTCGGAATGATTTCGCTGATGACGCCCATCGCGGGAAGAATCATGATGTATACGGCGGGATGCGAGTAGAACCAGAAGAGGTGCTGGAAGAGGATGGGGTCGCCGCCCAGCGCCGGGTTGAAGAAACCGAGGTGGAAGACCCGTTCGAGACCGGCCAGCAAGAGCGTGATGGCGATCACGGGCGTGCCCAGAATCATGACCAGGCTCACGGCGTAATGTGCCCAGACAAAGAGCGGCAAGCGGAACCAGGTCATCCCCGGTGCGCGCATGGTGTGAATCGTGACGATGAAATTCAGGCCCGTGAGAATGGAAGAGAAGCCGTTAATGAAGATGCCGATGACCGCGGGCGTCACGGCGGAATTGGAATAAACGCTGCTGAGCGGCGTGTAGAACGTCCAGCCCGTATCGAGCCCGCCAGTTGAGAAAGAATAGAGGACGAAGCAGCCGCCGGCTAGGTAGATATACCAGCTCAACAGATTAATCTTGGGGAAGGCGAGGTCCTTCGCTCCGATCATGATGGGGATCAGGAAATTGCCGATGACGGCGGGGATGGAAGGAATGAGGAAGAAGAAAATCATGGCCACGCCGTGCATGGTGAACAGCTTGTTGTACGTTTCGGGAGAAACCAGCAAGCCATTCGGCGTGAGAAGATGAATGCGAATCATGGCGGCGAAAATGCCGCCGACAAAGAAGAAGAACGTGACGGAAGCGAGGTACAGGAGGGCGATCCGTTTGTGGTCGGTGGTGAGCAGCCAGGAGCGAATGCCGTAGGTCGCGTTGAGGTAATGCTCGCGCGGCATCTGGAATTCGCCAGGCGTTGTAGCAGTGGCACTCATGGCTATTTGTTCCCCGTGGCCGGCGCAACGCCCGAGCCCTTCGGAGGCACGGGCTGCGTCTGCAAAGACTTAATGTACGTGGTGAGGGCCAGGATTTCGTCCTCGGTCAACTGGCCCTGGTAGGTGGGCATCAGCGCTTGATACCCGGCGACGATTTTGGCATTGGGCTGGAGGATGGATTCGCGGATGTAGGAATCGTCCGCAGTCACGCGAGAACCATCGGCAAGAAGCACCTGCCGACCGTACATGCCGTTGAGCGAGGGAGCATGGCCGGAGCCATCCGGGACATGACAAGTGATGCAAGCCTTTTCCGAAAATAGCCGCTCGCCCGTCGAGACCGGACTCGCTTCGCCGGAGGCGCTGGCCAGCCACGCCGCGTAATCGGATGGCTCCATGACGGTGACCCAGCCGCCCATGACCGCGTGATTCGTGCCGCAATACTGCGAGCAGAAAAAGTGGTAGCGGCCGGGCTTGGTGGGGCGGAACCACATAGTGTTGTAGTGGCCAGGCACGACGTCCATCTTCGTGCGGAAGGCCGGGACAAAGAAATCGTGGATCACGTCCTCGCTGGCCAGCACCAGTTTGACATTGCGGCCGGCCGGCACGTGGAGTTCGTTGATTTCGCGAATGCCGTTCGGCTGCTGAATCTTCCACATCCACTGCTTGCCGATGACGGAAATATCGAGCGTATCGGAAGGAGTGTGGCGGAAGTCCACATAAACGACAGCGCCCCAGCCGAACATGGCCATGGCGAGAATGGTGGGCACGATGATCCAGGTGGCCTCGAGCAAGGCGCCGCCATGGAACGAGCCGCCGATCTCGCTGGGGCTGCGGCGCTGGTACTTGAAGAAGAAGTAGCCGACGACGGCGATGACCCCTACGGTGATCATCACGCACACGGCCGTGATGAAAATCATAAGGGCATCCACTTGCGGTGCGAAGTTGGACGCCTGCTCCGGATATAGGGTCGATGGCACCTGCACGGGTTAGTGCGCTCCTCGTTCGGCGGCGCGATGCGGCGGATTCGCCGGATGCTTTTCGCGGCGCCAAAAAATAATGATGCCCAGAGCGATGGTGGCGATCGTCAGGACGCCGCCAAGGCGAATGACTTTGAGGATGGCCGCGCTGTAGCGCGCCGTGGACGGGTCGTAGTGATAGCAATAGAGCAGGACGTGATCGATGGGCGTGCCGATTTTTCCGGCGGACGCATCCACAAGACCCAGCCGCAGGTCCCGGGCCGGATACTCCACGCCGTAGAAGTACCTCGAGATGCGGCCATCCGGAGTGAGCAGCATCACGCCGCTGGCATGGGCAAAGAGCTTCGTTTGCGGATCGTAGTCGTAACGGAAATTCGCGGCTTTGGTCAGCAAGGCGATGGATTGGGGCGAGCCCGTAAGGAAATGCCAGCCGGATTCCGTCCCCGGGCGCCGGAAGTGGCCGAGGTCGGCGGCTTTCTTTTCGGCGGCGGCGGCGGGCGTATCGTGCGGATCGAAGCTGACGAAAACGACTTCGTAATCCTTTCCGGGATTGAAAGAGAGCATGCGCAGAGCGCCGACCACGCCCTGCTGCACCTGGTCGCAGAGCATGGGACAACTGAAATAGACGAAGGCGAGAACGACGGGCTTGCCAGCGCTGAAATACCGGCGCAACTCGACAGGGTTACCGGCTTCATCCTGAAAGGAGAGATCGAGCGGAAGCTGCGCGTTGATTTGTGGCTCAAAACCGACGTTCTGCAACGGCCGGGGCAGCGCAGAAGCCGCCGGGCCGGTGTTATCGGGAACAGCTTGCGCGCGAGCCCCAAAAGCGAGGGCCAACAGCGCGAAAGCGGCAAAGATGGTGCGAATGCGAATCATAATGCCTTACTTCTTTTCCGCCGGAGCCGCAGCTCCCGGCAAGCCTTTCTCGGCAATGATTTTCATTGCCTCCGATACGGGAATTTGCGCGATTCCGGCATTTCTGTCGACCCAGCCGAGGCGCTCATTGGCTTCGTTATCTTCCCTGAGCTTTTCGCGGAGGTCGGTCTGAGGGTCGGTGTCGTGGCCCGGAACACCCTGAAGCCGCGGCTCCGGCGGATACATGAGCGAATCGCGCTCCGACGGGCTCATGTGCTTCAGAGCGGCTTCGCGCGCCGGCATGGCGGGCGGCTGCCATTGGGCCACCAGCCGGTCCAGGAAACGGTAAAGATAAACGCAAAAAATCAGCGAAAGAACGACAGAGATGCCGAGCGCAAACAGATACCAGTAGATCGTGCGGATCTTGACGTCGCGCTTTTCGAACGACACGTCCGCGTGGCGCGGCAGATCACCAAACGGGCGCGCAGCAGAATGCGAATCAGTGCTCATGACTTGCAAGAACCTCCCCGAGTTTCGGGTCGCCGAGCGGAAGCAGCGGCTCGCGCTGCAAGTTCCAGGCGAAAAAGCCAAGCCAAATGCCGACCAGCGCGATGGGGATGACGAAGTCGAGCCAAACCAGGCGCCCGTCCGGCAGGTCAGGCCGCGTGAACCAGAAGAGGTCAACCAGGCGCATGAAGATCAGCCAGCCGGCGAGCTTGGGAATAAGTCTGGAATCGCGCTTGAGGCCGCGGGAGAGCAGCAGAAAAAACGGCACAAAAAAATGGAAGATGACAATGACAAGGGCAAGCGCGCCCCAGCCGCCGGTCAAGCGGGCGCGATAAAAGGAAATCTCCTCCGGCAAATTGCCGGACCAGATGATCAGCAGCTGGGAGAAATCGAAGTACGCCCAGAGCAGAAGGAAGGCAAAGAGCAGCTTGCCGAGGTCATGAAGGATGCGCGGATTCAGGACGCTCGCGTACGGCTCGGCGCGGGAGAGCATAACCACGATAATAATCATCAGAGCCATGGAACAGATCAGCTGTCCCGCGACGTAAATGAACCCGTAGATCGTCGAAGCCCAATGCGGCTGGATAGACATGACCCAGTCAATGACGGCAAAGCTGATGCCGAAAACATAGAGAATGATGCCCGGGCCCGCGAGCAGCTTGAGGCGGCGGCGCAGCGCGCGGTCTTCGCGACGGATATCCTGCTGACGCGACCAGGCACTGAAAGCGAACATCAGAATCAGCCAAACCGCGAAATAGATGGCAGCACGAATATAGAAATTATGGAGCGTGAGGTAGCTCTGCTGGAAAGACGAGAGCGGCTCCTCGGCAGAAGGATGCAGCCACGCGCCATAGAGATACTGGACGCCAAACGCCAGCGGGAGAAAAAGCACAAGGAGAAGAGGAAGAGTTCGCGTGGCGGATTCGGCCGGGCGGCGAATCACCAGGCCCCAATGGCCGCTCGTCAGGTGCTGTAGCATAAGAAGACCGAGGGAGCCCAGCGCAAAGCCCAGGATGAGCATGTAGCTCGTCAGATAGGAGCGGTAAAAGAGCGCGGGCGACTTGATCCAGCCAGCGATGGCCACGAGCAAGGCAATGCCGCCGATCATGAAGGCGCGCTGCTGGAGCCGGCTGACGCTGGCGGGCGCTTTGTATTCCTGCACGGTCATTTCGAGGCGCCTCCGGAGATCAGCTTCTCGCGCAACGCGGCGGGCAGATCGGCCACTTTGGCGTCGCGGCTAAGCTGCAGAGCGCGCACATACGCGACGATGGCCCACCGATCCGGCGGAGGAATTTGCGCGGAATAACCCATCATTACGCCGAAGCCGTTGGTGATGACGTCATAGAAATAGCCATTGGGCGCGTTGCGCAAACGGTCCTGATGGTACGTGGGCGGATGCTTCATGCCGCGAACCGCCGCCATCCCGTTGCCATCGCCCTGCAATCCGTGGCACGGCGTGCAGAAAATCTTGTAGCGCTCCTCGCCGCGCCGGAGCAATTCCATGTTCACGGGAAGCGGAAACGCATTGGAATCCTTGGGCTCGGCATATTTGTCAAGATCAATCCAGCCGCGAGCAACGGTGTTTTCGACAAGCGGGCGCTCGGAGCGGCCATCGGCAAAGAAGTCGCTTGGCTCGAAGGGACGGTAATAGGGACCTTTGGCCATATCCTGGCGAATCGGGCCGTTGCAGCCCGCGACGGCAAGAGCAAAACCGGCAACGGCCAGCGTGACCAAGGCGCGAGGAACGCTATTCATCGCGCACCTCGGTGACATGCTGGGCCTGCAAGCTCTGCAGGAAATGAGCGGTATCGGCAAGACGGAATTTCGGATCGCTCGATTCGATGCAAAGGAAGAACCGGTCGGTGGAGGCCATCTTGAAGCGCTCCACGTTGAAAAGCGGGTGATGCGGCTGAGGCAAGCCGTTGAGCGCGAGCATGCCGAAAACAGCGGAGAGCGAAGCGAACAAAATGGTCATTTCAAAGGTGACCGGGATGAACGCCGGCCAGCTGTTATAGGGACGGCCACCGATATTCTGCGGATAGGAAACCACGTTCACCCAATACTGAAAGGCGAAGCCGCCAAGGCCTCCGCAAAGCCCGCCGATCAGCGTAATCAGGGGAACCTTGTTGCGCTTCAGGCCGAGCGCTTCGGAAAGCCCCTCGACCGGAAACGGGGTGTAAGCGTCGATATGCGTGTAGCCGGCGTCGCGCACTTTTTCGGCGGCGCGGATCAACTGATTCGCGGAATCAAACTCGCCAAGCAACCCGTAGCGATGGGAACGCTCGTGTTCCATTACTTATGCCCCTCGGCGTTGTGCGCCACCAGTTCGCGCATTTCAGCAATGGCAATCGCGGGCAACCCGCGGACAAAGAGAAACAGGAGCATGGTGAACAGCCCCAAGGTGCCCACGAGAGTCGCGTAGTCCCAAGCCGTCGCGGAATAGCGCCCCCAAGCGGATGGCATGAAATCCCGGGACAGGCTGATAACGATGATGACGAAACGCTCAAGCCACATGCCGAGATTGATCACCAGCGACATCACGAAGAGCGCCGCGACATTCGTGCGAACCTTTTGAATCCAGAGAAGCTGAGGAGTGAGGATGTTGCACAGCAGCAGCGCATAGTAATAGTGAGCGTAAGGGCCATGCAGGCGCTGCTGGACCAGAAAGACGTCGAATTTATTGCCGCTGTAGAGCGAGAGGAAAAACTCGAAGAAGTAGCCGTAGGCGACAATCAGCCCGGTGCCGAGCATTACCTTAGCCATGTTCTCGAGGTGGCGCATGGTGATGAAGTCCTGCAGCCCATACGCCTTGCGCAGCGGAATGGCAATGGTCAGCACCATGGCAAAGCCGGAGTAAATGGCGCCGGCAACGAAATAAGGCGGGAAGATCGTCGTATGCCAGCCGGGAACGATGGCGATGGAAAAGTCAAAGCTCACAACGGTGTGGACGGAGAGGACGAGAGGAGTAGCCAGACCGGCAAGCAGAAGATAGGCCGTCTGATAGCGGTTCCAGTGTTTTGCCGAGCCGCGCCAGCCCATGGCCAGCATGCCGTAGATAATCTGTTGCGTCTTGGACTTGGCGCGATCCCGCAGCGTGGCCAAGTCTGGAATCAAGCCGATGAACCAAAACAGCAGCGAAACCGTGCCGTAGGTCGAGACCGCGAAGACGTCCCAAATCAGCGGGCTGCGGAACTGCGGCCAGATGCCCATGTTGCTGGGATAGGGGAACATGAAATAAGCCATCCACGGGCGGCCAGCGTGGATGAGCGGGAAGAGTGCGGCGCAAGCGACGGCAAAAAGCGTCATCGCTTCGGCGAAGCGATTGATGGACGTGCGCCACTTCTGATTCAGGAGAAACAGAATCGCGGAAATCAGCGTGCCCGCGTGGCCGATACCGATCCACCAGACGAAATTGACGATGGCGAATCCCCACCCGACGGGGATATTAATGCCCCAGATTCCCGTGCCCTTGGTAAACAGCCAGGCCACGGCCACAGTCAACATCATGACTATGCTGAAGGTAAGCGCGAAGCCCGCGAGCCATCCAAGACCAACCGGACGGGTCAAAACGATGGACGCGATTTTGTCCGTCACCGAAGCGTAGGTATGCCCGGGCTCGAGAACGGGCGTCAAGCGCCGGATGTGCGGCGAATCAAGAGGCGGCGTTTGCTGGGTGGTACTCATGCCTTCTCCAGCTCCGAATTGCGGTTGCGAACGGCGGCGAGATACGTGGTGCGAGGACGGGAGTTCAGTTCGCCAAGAATATTGTAATTGCGCTGCTGCGCTTTCAGCTTCGCGACGCGGCTTGCCGGGTCGTTCTTATCGCCGAAGACGATCGCCTCCGACGGGCACGCTTGCGCGCATGCGGGAGTGATTTCCCCGTCCCGCACAGGGCGATTCTCGATATCGGCCTGGATGCGCGCGCGATTGATGCGCTGCACGCAGTACGTGCACTTTTCCATGACGCCGCGGCTGCGCACGGTCACTTCCGGATTGCGCATGAGCTTGTATTGCGGGGTTTCCCAATCCTGGAAGCGAAGGAAGTTAAAGCGGCGGACTTTGTACGGGCAGTTGTTCGAGCAGTAACGCGTCCCGATACAGCGATTGTACACCATGTCGTTCAAGCCTTCGCCGCTATGAACGGTGGCGCCCACCGGGCAGACCTGCTCGCACGGCGCGTTTTCGCATTGCTGGCAAGGCACGGGCTGGAAGAAGGTTTCGGGATTGGCGAGCGCGTCGTTGTCGTTCGTGCTCGGATCATTGGTCTTGGTTTCAGCAAGATAATAGCGGTCCACGCGAATCCAGTGCATTTCGCGCCCGCGCATGACCTGGTCTTTGCCGACGACCGCGATATTGTTTTCCGACTGGCAGGCGATCACGCAAGCGTTGCAGCCATTGCAGCTATTCAGATCGATGGCCATGGCCCAGGCCTGGTGCTTGCTGTAATCGAACTCCGGCTGTTTATAGAGCGAATTGTCGCGCGCGGGAGTCTCGTCGCCTTCGAGGGCGAAGGCAGGATTCTTGCGGTATTCCTCGAGGGAGGCCGAAGCCATGATCTTCCGGCCTTCCATATTGAAATGATACTGCGTGCAGGCGAGAGGATAGGTTGCGCCGGTCGCTTTGAGCTGGCCGCCAGTAGCGGTCCACAGCGCATTGGAAGCACGGACAACGTAGGCGTTGAAACCTTTGTTCGTGCCGGTGTAGCCGGCGCTCTTGCGGCCATAGCCGAGCGGCAACACCACGACGCCATCCGCCTGGCCGGGAACAATCCACGCGGCTGCCGTGACCTTGCTGTTGGAAAGCGTGATGTCGTAAACGTTGGAAACGATCTGGCCGTGCTCGCCGCCTCGCGACACGGGATGCTGCTCTTGCTGGAGGCTCTCTGCCGTTTTCGGACTGAGCAGCGCCGCGTTATCCCAAGTGAGCTTCGTGACCGGCTTCGGCAACTCCTGCAGCCAGCCGTTGTTGGCAAAGCGGCCGTCGTAAATCGAAGGGTCGGGACGGAAGATAAATTCGATTTGGCCGGGCGCCAGGCTCTTGGGATCGGGCAGCGCAGCGACATTTACCTTGGCGGTCAGGCCGGACAACGCGGGGAACGCGCTGTTGGCCACGAAACCATCGTTCAGCGTCTTGCGCCAGAATTTCTCGAAATCCGCGGTTCCCGCGGCCGCCTTGACCTCGTCGCGCAGGACTTCGTAATCGGTGACTCCGGGCTTATCACCAAAGGCGGCAAGCACCTGACGGGCGGAATGCGTCTGGTACAGCGGGGCGATCAAAGGCTGAATAATGCTCAGAGTGCCGTCAAAAGCGCGGGCATCCCCCCAAGTTTCCAGGAAATGCGATTCCGCGATATGCCATTTGCAATATTCGGCGGTTTCATCGAAGTGACGGCTGACACTGACGGTGTTTTCGACTTTGCCGAGCTTGGAAGCGAAGTCGTAATCGTGCGGAGCGGAATAAACCGGGTTCACGCCGATGATCACGAGCGTATTCACCTTGCCTGCGTCCATATCCGCGCAAAGCTCGGTGAGCGATTGCAAGTGATTGACGGGACTGGCCTCGAGCGGCTCGGTGTAATAGACCGTGTTCCCCGCATTCCCCAGAGCACTGTTAATGGCATGCGCTATGGCGTGGACCTCGGCGGTTTGCTGCTCGCCGGCAACCACCAGACTCGCCCCGCGATGCGCCTGTAAATCCTTCACCACGGATTCGAGGAACTTCGCCGAGCCGCCGGGCGCTTCCGCATTTCCGCCCAAACCGAGCTTTGCCGCAAGCGCCCGGGCAAAAACGTCCACATCGGATGCGCGCAGGGGCAGCCGGTGATCGGCCGTGGCTCCCGTCACGGTCGGTGTTGGTTCAACCGCGTAGAAACGGCTCATCTCTGAATTCGGACCATCCAGCTTGCGCCGGCGATAGAAATCGCGCATGTAGCGCACGTGGCCAGGCCCTTGCGCCAAGAAGTCCGAGTCTAAGGCCAGAACAACCTCGGCTTTCTCCAGGCGATAGACCGGATGAACGTAGCGGCCGAAGGCCAGCTTCGTACCCTCCCGCGGACCGTCGCTTACGGCTGGCTCCCACTGATGCCATTTTGCGCCGGGGAAAAGCTTGAGCAGGCTCTGGATCTGCGCCGCCAGGCTCGGAGAAGTGATGGCTCCCGTCAGAACACGGAAACCACTGCCGTCGGTGACCTTAACGCCGGCAGCCATGGCGGCTGCCGCATCGGAAAACTGCTCCCAGTTGCGGATTTCGCCCAAGAAAGTGATCGTCTTTGCGCGGTCCGGGTCGTACAGATCAAGTATCGCGGCTTGCGCAAAAGCATCCGTTGCGCCCAGGCTGCCGGGATGGTCGGGGTTGCCCTCAATTTTGGTCGGACGGCCTTCATGGCTCTCCACCAGAATGCCGAGCGAATCGGCGCCGGTCGTCACCGTCGTAGCGAAAAACAGCGGATTGCCGGGAACCATGCCGTCCGGCTGCTTGACGTAGGGAACAATATGTTGCTGCGGCGCTCCGCATCCCGCCATTCCCGCGAACGCCAGCGATGCCCCCATCAGCTTCAGAAAATCGCGCCGGTCAACCGAGTTGTCCCACTCGGAGGCATGCCGCGGGAATTCGCGGTGCATGAATTCCTCGAATGCCGGGTCCTCCGCGAGCTCCTCGATGGTGCGCCAATATTGCTTCCCGCTCTTTGCCTGCAACTTGGCCCGCACGGCGGCCAGGTCCAGTTTGCGGAGCGGCGGGGCGGTCAGCGCGCCGATCGAAACGTCCGGCGCGGCCTGCTCATGATGGTGCTCGTCGAGATGTTCGTCAGCGCTCATATCGTTTCATCGATGGCAAGTTCCGCAACTGGTCAGCTCCGCCACCGTTCGAATCTTGCGTTCCTTGGCGAATTCCTCGCCGATTCGCTGCTGGTCGGGACCCGGCTTCCAGTCCATGTTGTAGACCTGATCCATGGGGCGCAGCGCGGCCGCGACGTTGCGGTGGCAATCGAGGCACCACTGCATTTCCAGCGTGCTGGCCTGGAAAACCAGCGGCATCTGGTTCACCGTGCCATGGCAGGTGGAACAACCCACCCCCTTGTTGACGTGAATGCTGTGATTGAAATACGCGAATTCCGGCAGCCGATGGACCTTCACCCATCGAATCGATTGGTCCGTGCGGTAGCTTTCGCGGACCGGTTCGAGATAGTCGGCATTCTTGAACAGCACGGAATGGCAATTCATGCAGGTCTTTGTGGGAGGAATTCCCGCGAACGCCGAAGTCTCGACTCCCGTATGGCAGTAGCGGCAATCAATTCCGTCGTCGCCCACGTGGTGCTTATGGCTGAACTGCACCGGTTGCTCGCGAACAATGTTTTGGTTCGTCCAGTAAGGAGTGCGGGCAATGCCAATCACGCCGCCGACGGCGAGCGTGGCAATGAAAATACCGGCGAACACACTGAAACGCGCGATGAAGTTCGTGCTGCGGTGAAAAATCTGGGCCATTTTGTATTTTGCACTTTCGGCGGCGGAGCGCCCTGGAAGGGCATGATCGGCAGATCCACCACGTCATAACCGGGCAGTGCAAAATCCCGGGTCATCTGCGACGCGATAGTGTCCAACAAATCGTTCTCGAATGCAAGATTTGTGAACACCTTTATCCAATTTTTTTGACGCGAACGAGCCCGCACCCATGTCTTCGTGAGAATATTTTGAAATGGACGAACGTTTCCGAATTGTTCTCACCTTCTGAAGCTGCGCGGCGCGCGTCTTGCGAAGCCGCTCGCGAAGCATTTCGAACGGCGTCTCGGACACGCTCGCTCGCGGGAAATCCCTGCTCCCTCTGCGGCATTTTGCCTTTGCTGTGGCGCGCAGCGTGGTATCTTAATAGAACCCTTCGCCGTATCTTTAATTTGCGGCGGAGCCTACCTGCGCGACTGCTGGGGCGTGGTCCAACCGGTAGGACACCGCACTGTTAATGCGGATGGTGAAGGTTCGAATCCTTCCGCCCCAGCCAAGATTTTCCGCCGCCTCCGCGGCTCAGAGCTTGGTGGTGGGCAGACCGGCGGCGTTCCAGCCGCGCCAACCGCCGTCCATCGATTCCACATTCGTATAGCCCATCTTCTGCAAATTTTCCGCGGCAAGCGCGGAGCGAAATCCGCCCCCGCAATAGAGAATGAGCTTCGTTTTTGGATCGGGCACGCGCTGCTCGATATCGCGCTCGATCACGCCTTTGCTCATGTGTACGGCGCCGGGCAGGTGGCCGCTGGCGTACTCGCTTTCCTCGCGAACGTCCACCAGCAGGAATTTTTCTCCCGCATCCATGCGGCGCTTCACGTCCGCTACCGTTGTTTCCTTGATCCTCTTGCGCGCGTCGTTGACGATCTTCAAAAATTGAGGCGAGTGCTGCGCCATGAGCAGAACCTCCGTGCCGTTTCTCTATTCAGCCTAGCACAGCCGAAGCGCGGCCGCTCCCGATTCGAAACTCCGGTTGGGAGCTTCTATTCGCCTGCCTTTGCTCCTGCCGCTCGCGGGGAAGGGCCGGCGTGACATGCCGAAACCCGCGGCTCCCGCCTGGCGACGCCCGCGCGGAAGCGCCTGCCTTCCCGCACGCGCGTACGCACGCCGTCAATAACCGGCGGAATCGGCTCGTGCGCTTCACCGCGGATGAGAAAAATGACCAGCGCGGTCTGCCCTGGCCCATCGGCGCTCGAGCCTATTCCAAAGCCTTGCACGCCGCGCTTGCTCATCCATTCCTCCAGATGCGCGGCTTGCACCGCATGCGCCCGCGCCATCTCTTCCGGCGCAACGTGATAGACCAGTTGCGGAGGCGCCGCGGATTTCTCAAGTTCGGCGCTTTCCTCTGCAGAGACGGCGCCACTCTTCGCGAAGAGCGGTCCTTCCACAATTCGTGTGCGCACCCCATCAACTATTGCCGGCAGAACGCCTTGTGGCGTTCCCGGCGCAACAAACAGCAGCACGGCTGGCTCACCCGGGGCGTCGTAACTTGGTCCGATGCCCACGGCTTGCACTTGGAAATGCGCCAGCAGTTCCGCATAGTGCGCATCGCGCGCCGAAATGGCTTCCTGCAGCGCCTCAGATGGGACGCTCGCGGCGGTCAGAGTTCCGCTTTGCGGCGCGGCTGGCAGCGTGCAGCCCACAACCACATGGGGACCACCGCCGACAAAGGTCACGCTGTTCGAGCCGCTCTTGAAAAAATTGAGGACATCGGCAACGGGATTTCCGACCGTGTCGGTGTCCGAACCCGCAAAGAGCAGCGCAACGGGATCCGCGGTGTTCTGGTCCACGATGAGGGAGCCGGAGTCGCCCTCGGCGCTGAAGCTGCCCCCGGCCACATCCACCTGATTGGTGTAGCTCACGTCGAAAGTGGCGCCCGTGCCGCAGCCCTTCTGATATTGCACGCTGGTCCCTGTATACACCGAAAACACCGTCGAGCAGGTCAGTCCGGTCGAGCGCCCGCTCTTGGCCACCGGTTCGCCGATGGTCGCCGTAACGCCTGACCCAGCGTGTGGCGCACCGGCCACGGGCACGCCGTTGCTGTCCGTAGTTGACCCGAGATAGAGAATCTTTCCGCTTGGATCAACATCACCAACCACAACCTGCGCAATGGCTGCATCGATCTTGGGCGGCGCACCGCTCTCGAGGCTATAGAACTGCGTCAGATTGGCTACCGGTGTGGCGCTGCGGCAGTTATTGTCAATCAGACCCGGGCTGCTGATGGGATCGCCGATCGCCCCGATATCGCTGCGCGCGAGCACGTGATTGTTGCTGAGGATGAATTGCGTGCCGCCTCGCGTCACCAGCGAACCTAGTGTTCCCCCGCAGCAGGTGATCGTTTGTCCGCTCGTGAAGGAGTCATTGGCGTTCCCGCCAGATGCCCCCAGCGCAATCGGCAAATTTTGCGCGCCTTGATTTGCCGGCAGCAGCGTTACCGTCGCGCTGCCCGTGGCGGTTGAACTGGCCGCCGAAACGGCGGTAATCGTCAGAGTCGTTGTGGTGCTGCCGCCCTGCCCATCCGATTTGGTCGGCACGCCGCCGGGCGCCAAATAGAGTCCGCTGCTCGAAATGAAACCAAACTGCTTGCCGCCTCCGGCGGTTCCGTTGACCTCCCAGGTCACCGCGCTGTTCGATGTGCCGGTAACCGTAGCCGTGAACTGCTGTGTGCCGAAAAGCGCCACCGTCGGGGAGGCAGGCGAAACGCTCACTTGCACATGGCTCGATGCAGGCACAATCGTCACCGTCGCAGTCCCGGCCTTGGTTGGATCGGCCTGCAACGCCGCGCGGACAGTAACCTGCGCTGGCGTGGGCACGACGGCCGGCGCCTGATACAGTCCCGCCGGGGAAATCGTTCCGTCCGGCGCCCCGCCCGTCACGGACCAGGTCACTGCCGTGTTCGTCGTACCCGTGACCGTTGCGCTGAACTGCTGCGATTCTCCAACGGCCACGTTTGCCGTCGCCGGCGTGACCGAAACGCTCACGTTTGTACCGGCGCTTCCGCCGCCTCCGCAAGAAACCAAGAACAACGCCATGGCTGCGGTAGCAGCTCCTGCAGTTCGGGCAGGCGACATGGATTCCTCGAAATCAGAGCGGGGCTGGAAATAGGTAGAAACCCGCCGCGAAGCGCGACGAAGAGGACCACCCTCGCGCTTCGCTTGCCGAAGGATTGGACTACGAACCTCAGAAGAAAGATGCTTGGCGGCGCCCCAGCGCGGTCAGTCCATGTCCCGCCAGTTCTTGCCGACGCACACCTCGGCAACCAGGGGCACTTCGAGCTTGCACACCCCTTCCATTTCTTCGCGGACTAGTTCCGCCAGCCTCGCTTCTTCCTCCGGCGGGGCCTCGAAGAGCAATTCGTCGTGCACTTGCAGAATCATCTTTGCGGCGAAATGCTCCTTCGCCAGCCGGTCGCCGATGCGAATCATGGCCAGCTTGATCAGGTCCGCCGCGGTCCCCTGGAGAGGCGAATTCAAGGCCGTGCGCTCGGCGAAATTTCGCAGCTGGACTTGCGGAGAGTGAATTTCCGGGATGGGCCGGACGCGGCCGAAGAGCGTTTTCGCCACGCCCGTTTTGCGCGTTTCCTCGAGTGTCCGGTCGAGATACTCCTTCACGCCGCGATAGGTGGTGAAGTACGCGCTGATGAATTGAGCCGCTTCGCGCTGCTCGATATTGAGCTGCTGGGCCAGCCCGAACGGCGAAAGCCCATAAATGATGCCGAAATTAATCGCCTTCGCGGCGCGGCGATGCTCCGCGGTTTGCATCAGCGGCCCCACGCCAAACACCTCCTGCGCGGTTCGCGCGTGAATATCCTCGCCGCGCCGAAACGCGTCCACCAGCACGGGGTCCCCCGAGAAGTGCGCCATGATGCGAAGCTCGATCTGCGAATAGTCGGCGCCCAGCAAGATTTTTCCCGGCTCGGCGACGAACGCCGCGCGTATCTGCCGCCCGAGTTCCGTTCGAACAGGGATGTTCTGCAGATTCGGATCCGAAGAACTCAGCCGCCCCGTGGCCGTCCCGGTTTGCGAGAAGCTTGTGTGCAGCCGTCCGGTTTCGGGATGGATCAGCTTCGGCAGCGAATCCACGTAGGTCGATTTCAGCTTGGCGATTTCCCGGTACTCGATGATTTTCGCCGGCAGCGGGTGCCGGGCGGAAAGCTCCTGTAAGATTTCCACCGCCGTGGACCGGCTCTTCGCTCGCCCGCGCTTGCCAGCCACTTGCAGCCCCAGTTTGTCGAATAGCACCTCCGCCAGTTGCGCCGGTGAATTGACGTTAAACTCGGTACCCGCCGCTTGCCAGATCTCTTTCTCCAGCCGCCGAATCTCTCCTTCCATGGCCAAGGACATGGCCTCGAGCGCTTTCGGGTCGATGCGAACGCCGGTACGCTCAATTTCTGCGAGCACGGGCGCGAGCGGCAGGTCGATCTCTTCGTATGCGCGCGTCAGGCCCTGCTCATCGATGGCGGCGCGCAGCACGGGCGCCAGCCGCTGCAAGTAGTCGGCGCGCTCGCCGGGGGCTTCGGTGAGCGTCGCATTGGTTTGCCGCATCACCACGTCGGCGAAGTTGTGGTTGGCCGTTGTCGGCCGCAGAAGATAGGAATAGAGCTGCGTCGCATGCTCGATGTTGGCGACCCCGCCGGTCAGCAAATGGAATAGTTTCGGGTCGTGGACAATCTTCGGGCGGTTTGCGGCGCCGAGAATCGGCGCAAGCGCCTTCAATGCCGCGCCTTCCGCATCCGCCCAAATCGCGCGGCCTGTGCCGGGCTTTGGCGAAACCTCGATGCCCAGCACCCGCGTTCCGAATCCGTCGGACTCCCGGCTTTGCGTATCGAGCGAGAGCCAGACTGCCAGCGGCTGGCGGGCCGGGAGCTGCGCGAGGTATTCCCGAAACTCCCCGGCGCTGCCGAACTGCGCGTAATCCGTGCTTTCGACCCCCGCGATGGCGACAGCGGGGGTTGCCGCCGTAACCTCGGCGCCCAGTTCCCGCAGCAGCGAACTAAAGCCGAGTTCGCGATAAAGCTCCGCCAGCGCCTTCACGTCCGGCGGCTGCTTTTGCATTCGCGCCAAGTCCAGCTCAAGCGGGATATTCGTCGCGATCGTCGCCAGCTGCTTCGACAAGAGCACTTGCTCGCGTTGCTGCTGCAGTGCTTCGCGATAGCGCTTGTTCGGAACTTCAGCGGCGTGGTCGAGAGCGTTTTCGACGGCGCCGTATTTCTGAATCAGCTCCTTTGCGCCTTTTTCGCCGATGCCTTTCGCGCCGGGGATGTTGTCGATGGTGTCGCCCATGAGCGCCATTACGTCAACGACGCGCTCGGGCGGCACGCCGAGAATTTCCTGCACGCGCGCCTCGTCCACAATGACATCGTTTTTCGCCCCGCCTGTCTGCATGCGAAGCACGCGCACGTTCTTGCCTACCAACTGCATCATGTCCTTGTCGTTCGTGACCAGCACGACGTCGAGTTTTTGTTTCGCGGCCTGGATGGCTAGTGCGCCGATCACGTCATCGGCTTCATAACCGTTGAACTCGAGTACGGGCAGGCGCATCGCCTCACAAAGCTTCCGCACGTACGGCAACTGCTGGCGCATTTCATCCGGCATCGGCGCCCGGTGCGCCTTGTACTGGTCGAAAAGCTTGTCGCGAAACGTCGGCCCGGAAGGATCAAAAACAATGCCAATGTAGTCCGGCTGATAATCCTTCAGGAGCCGCCGCAGAATGTTTCCAAAAAGAAAGGGAATGTTCGTGGGAACGCCGCTGGGGCCGCGCAAACGCATGGGCATGGGCGCAAAATGCGCGCGGTACACATGCGCCATTGCGTCCACGAGGAAGAGCTTTTTGCCCGCGGACGGCAGCGCGGAAGTCGCTCGGGGCGCCATCCGGCGAGTATAGCAAAGGCTCCACGACAAGCCGCGCGCGGACCAGCCAAGCCACAGGCCTGAGACCCCACAGGTTCGCTCGCGGTATTGACCTTACTTCGAATCAGGCGAGGCGGTGGCGGGCTGAATCACCAGCAGCAGCTTCGTACCGGCGTCGAGGCGCAAATTCTTCTGGTTTGAGAGCAGGACGCTGCCGCTCGATCCCGGCGATAAGGGCGTATAGACCTTCACATTCGGCATGCCAATGGCACCTTGACTATCATGCGTAAGGAGCCCGTGCTTCGTCAGGGTGCCGTGAACGGGAGGCAGCGGGATGCCCGGCGGCTCATACGCCGTGCGCGGAATCGTGGCAACCGCCCCGATCACATGGCGCGTCGTGTCCACTCCATCCAAGGGCACCGCCAGCGTGTTCTCCGGCTGACCGCGATCCCCGCCATCCAACCCGAGTTCCTCGTCCGCGTCCGCGTCGTTGCTCAATGCGGGCTGGTTTGGTCCAGCCGCCAGCGCCTGCACGCCCGCATTCAGCACCGCTTCTCCGCCGGTCTTCAGCTCAGCTTTGTCAAATTGCAAGAATAAGCCGGAGCCGTGGTGGCCGTGTCCGCTGGTGGTGCAACGGACCAGATGCCCGTAAATCGTCGTGCCTCGTGGAAAAATGACGCTGCCCTGATAGCGAACGGTTTCGACCGTCTCGACCGCGAAGACTTCTCCGGCCTTGTTGTGGCGCGCATCAATGGGGGTGATCAGCTTCACGTTGAAAGCCGTGCCCACGGCGAGCGGCACGACCATCGGCTCCGCGGCAGCTTGTTGCGCTTGTCCGCGATTTTCCGGCTTGATTTCTGGAGCTTGCTGCGCACCCGCAATTTCGGCGAGCAAAAGGAGGAAAGCGCCGGCGTAACCTAGAGTCTTCATGCGTCCTCCTTCCCGAACAAACCTGGACGCACCGCGCTCTTTGGCGGACCTGCTCCCTCGAAGCATCTCAAGGACCAGCCCGCAAGCCCAATGTTTTCAATATCCTAAATACTTTACGGTAGGCGGTTTTCGAGCACAAACGCAGTACTGGTATCCATCAATTACATGGCGCTCAGCCGAGGCGGGTGACCTCCGGATGCTAGCCGAGTATGCCCAGCGGTTTTGCCACCTCCGCCAGAATGTCCGCCGCCTTCAGCAATTGATCGCGCTTGTGCGTTGCACTCACCATCGCCCGCAGGCGGGCCTTCCCTTCCGCGACCGTCGGATAACCCACGGCCGGCGCAAAAACACCGGCTTCAAAAAGCTTCCTGGAAAATTCGAAGGCTTTGGCCGCATCGCCAACGTGGATCGGCACAATCGGCGTCTCACTGCCCTTGAACTGAAACCCGCGCTTCTTCAATTCTTTTTTGAAAAATTTTGTATTGGCCCAGAGCTTTTTCACCAGCTTTTCGCCTTCGGGCGAATCGAGCAGAGCGAACGCCGCTTGGCAGGCCGCCACGGTGGCGGGAGGGTGGGAGGTGGAAAACAGGAAGGGCCGCGCGCGCAAATACAAAAAGTCGATCAGGTCGCGCGAGCCGCAAACGTACCCCCCCATCGCGCCGATCGCTTTGCTCAGCGTGCCCACTTGAATGTGCACGCGACCGTGGCAGTTCAAGTGGTCCACGGTGCCGCGGCCGTTGCGCCCCAGCACGCCGCTCGCATGCGCATCGTCCACCATCATGATGCAGTTGTACTTTTCCGCCAGTTCGCAAAGCTGCGGGAGCGGCGCGATATCGCCGTCCATCGAAAAAACGCCGTCGGTAATGATCAGTTTCTTCCCGGGAAAGCTGGCGTGCTCTTGCAGGATACGCTCGCAATCCGCCACGTCCTTGTGCTTGAAGACCTTGATGGTCGCCTTCGAGAGCCGCGCGCCGTCGATAATTGAGGCGTGATTCAATTCATCGGAAACGATCAGGTCTTCCTTGCCCAGCACCGCGGAAACGGTTCCCGCATTCGCGGTAAAGCCGGATTGAAACACCACGCACGCTTCCACCTTTTTGAACGCGGCGATTTGTTCCTCGAGCTCCATGTGGATCTTCATGGTTCCGGCGATGGTGCGTACCGCTCCTGCGCCCGCGCCGTAGCGCTTCACGGCGTCGAGTGCCGCTTTTCGCAGCGATTTGTGGGTGGTCAGCCCCAGATAATTGTTCGACGCCAAATTGATAACTTCGCGCCCATCAATCCGGCAGACCGGCCTTTGCTCGCCCTCAAGCACCCGCAGGCGCGGCGCAGTGCCTTTCGCACGCAGCTCGTTCAGTTGGTCCGACACGTAGTGCAATGGATTCTGTCTGCTGGTCAGCGTGGCGGTTTCGGACATGGCATGGCTCCTGTGGAAGGCATCGGCCGGGGAGTTTCTATTGTGCTCCAGCAAATCGCGCCGGGCAAACGCATTCGCCTGCTCACCATCCCGGTTTTTTCAGCCGCATCCGGAGCTGCCGCAACGCCCGGCGTCAGCGCGGTATGCCGTTCGGATACAGCAAAATTTTTCCCGGCAGGCCGCTTTGCAGCTTGGCGAAGGCGTTCTCGAATTGGTCCAGCGGCTCGCGCTCGCCAAAGAGAGGATCGAGATTCAGCCGGCCCGCCTTCAGCAGCGCAATCATTCGCACCCAGGTGTCGTACATTCGCCGTCCGTAAATCCCCTGCACGGTCGCGCCCTTGAAAATGACGTCATTCACCAGGTCCAGCGGCACGTTTTCCGTGGGAATCCCCAATAGCGACGCGCGCCCGCCCGCGCGCAGCGCCTGGAAGCCTTGCTGGATCGCCCGCGAATTCCCGCTCATCTCCAGCAGCACGTCCACACCGGTTCCGCCCGTTTCGCCCAAGATACGCTTCACCGCATCTTCCGCCGCCGGATTCACCACCACGTCCGCGCCCATTCTTTCCGCCATCGCGCGGCGCTGCGCATTGGTTTCTGTGGCAAACACGGTCGAACTGCCGCACGCCTTCGCGACCGCGATCGACATCAGCCCAATCGGCCCGCACCCGGTAACCAGCACGGTCTGCCCCGCGATTTCCCCTGCCAGAACGGTATGCACGGCGTTGCCGAGCGGATCCAGGATCGCGCCGTATCGCTCGGGAATGGCGGGATCAAGCCGGATGATGTTTGACGCGGGAATCTTGACGTACTCGGCAAACGCGCCATCCTGATCAATCCCGATGATTCGCAGATTTTGGCAGATGTGCGCCTGTCCGAGCCGGCATTGATGGCAGTGACCGCAGTTGACGTGCATTTCCGCGCTGACAAAGTCGCCCGGCTTCACCGCGGTTACTTCGTCGCCGGCACGCTCGACCACGCCGCAGAACTCGTGACCCAGCGTCACCGGAGGCTTGATCCGTCCTTGCGACCAGCGATCCCATCCGTATATGTGCAGGTCCGTCCCGCAAATGGAGGCGGCCTTCACGCGCACCAGCACGTCTGTCGGGCCAGTCGCTGGCACGCTTACCGACTCCATCGCCAGGCCCTTTGCCGCCTTCATCTTTCGCAACGCTTTCATAGCTGGTGCCATCTGCGAATTCTCCCGCCGGCCGCGCAAACCAGGAATCCTATCACACGGCCTGCCGCACGCTTCCTGCTCTCCCCGTTCCGGTTATCGCACGCGTCTTCGTCATTCTGTGCTCGCGCTCCTGCGTGGTTTGTTTTGCTGCGTATTTCAGCCCGCAATCTCTTCCAGCACCATCCCGTTCGTCCTGGGTCCCATCGCCCCCACCACGAGGGCCACCAATCCCATGGCCGCCGCCAGCAGCGCGAACACCGCGGGCACGCCGAACCCCAGCACCCACCCGACTAACACCGAAGTGAACGCCGCGCTGAGCCGGCTCCAGCTATAGGTAAATCCCACGCCCGTCCCCCGCAGCCGCGTCGGAAAAAGTTCCGCCTGATACGCATGGAATGCCGCGGAGAACCAATAATTCGCCAGGGTCAGAAGCGCGCCAAAACCCACCACCGCGCCCGGCGCGGAAGAATTTCCGAACCCCAGGCCCAGAGCCGCCACGCTGAGCGCCAGCACGATGATCGTCCACTTGCGTTCCAGTTTGTCGGAAGTCCACGCCGCCAGCAGCGGTCCTGCCGGCGATACCGCCGCAATCAGCATCGTGTACTCGAGCGAACGCAGCAGGGAAACGCCCTGCTGCATCAAAAACGTCGGCGCCCAATTCGCGAATCCATAAAACCCGATGGTCTGCAGCGCCTGAAAGATCATCAGCATTACCGTGCGCCCCAAATACGGCGCCCGCCACAGTTCGCCAAAGGCGGCTTTCTTCGCCGCTTCGTGCGGGCGCTTTTCTCCGGCGCTCGCCGTGCCCGCTCTCTCCTGGTGGGGCCGCTTGTCCCTGCTGTTCGAAGAAAGGTTCTCCTCCTCCAAGGCTTCGACAACCGCTTCAGCCTCGGCTATCCTCCCCCGGCTCGCCAGCCAGCGCGGCGACTCCGGCAAGCGCCTCCGGAACCACCACGTCAACAGCGCGCCCGCCGCCCCGATCATCATCACCCACCGCCATCCGCTCATCAGCCAGTGCGTCGGCACCAGCGCGCGCGAAAGCACCGCCGCCACGGGCACGGCGCAAAATCCCACGACTTGTGTGATCGCCACGTATCTCCCGCGCGCGGCGCTCGGCACCATCTCCGTCACATACGTGTCGATCACCACGATCTCCGCCCCAATACCCACTCCCGCTAAAAACCGCAATGCGATCAACCACGCCGCATTCGGCGCAAACGCCCCCGCGAACGTAAACACCGAATACAAAAACAGCAGCAGAATAAACGCGCGGCGCCGCCCCATCCGGTCGCTGCCCATCCCGAACACGGCCGTGCCCCCGAACATTCCCAGAAATCCCGCCGCCACAAACCACGTGAATTGCCGCAGCGTCAAAAATCCGCTCTGCTGCAGCGCCGCGCCGAGATACGCCACGATAAAAATGTCGTAGAGGTCGAAGAAATTGCCGAGCGACACCAGCGCGATGAACCGCCGGTGAAATCTCCCTGGCGACACGCGCTCCATTCGCTCCGCTATTGTGCTTTCGGTCGTTGCTGGCATCGCTTACGGTCTGTGCGGATGTCCCTCACGGCGCGCTCTCCGCCGGTTTTGAGCGCGCCACCCGCGCCGCTCCGTGACGCGGCATCGCCTCCCTCTGCGCACAACGCGGCCTACTTCACTTCCCTCACCACACCGATCTGCTCCAGCGCTCGCAAATACTCCTCCACCATCTCCCGCGGCACAGGCCCGTATTCCGCCGATACCGCGTCGCGAATTTCCTGTACGTTCCGCTTCCCATCCGCAAAGTTCAGCACCTCGTACGCGTACTCCTCCCCGCCGCCCCACAAACTCTGGTAACCCAGCAGCTTTGGCACGGCCGCGCCTGCCGCCTTCGCATGGTCCGCAAAATAGTCGTACCCGAACACGGCGAGCGGCCCCTTGGGCTCCGCCTTCCTCGCAAAAACCGCTGCGACAACCTTCGGCTCCAAAGGCGTCATCGCCGGGTGGCACTCGCCGGTGACCAGGCCGCTCCTGCTTGGCCCCGCACTGACTCCATCCAGGAAATTCTGCAAAGCTCCTGAAGTCCCGGTTTCGTAGCCCATCTCCTGCAGCATGAGCAAACAACCCAGATCGGGTGCCCGCTGGATTCGCTCTCTCATGGTTACGTCTCGCCTGAATCGCCCGATACTGACCGCTTCCTGAACACCCGCTTTCGCATCCGCCGTCATATCCGCCAAAAAATATCCGCTCGCCGCGCCAATGAACGCCGCTCGCTTCAGCTTCGTCGCATCAATATTCGCCGCCGTATCGAAGTTCGTGTGAATGTACCGGTCCGGCCAGTCATTCAGGTAAATCGCCGGTATCCGGAACGACGAATCCTGATACACATCGTGATCGCTACCCATCGTATACGCCGAGTACTCCGCGCGCAGCGGCTCCTTGCCGCCCTCGGGCGCGATCATCGGAAAATCGGCTCTTCCGGTCGCCGCGAATTGGTACGACTCCTCGTTCACCCACTCCGCGAAAGCCCAAGCCACGTCATGCACAAAGCTCGGCAAGCTCATCGGTCCGCGCGTCACGTGGAATACCGCCTTCGTCGCCGGTCCCCCGCCCACCATGTCCATGTGAATCGCCGTCTTGATTCGTTTCGCAAACTCCGGCTTCCCGTTCAGCAGCGCCAGCGTCCCCTCGATTTCGGGCGGGAAAATAAACCGTATCGTTCGCGCGGGCCGTGCTAGCTGCCCGTCACCGATGAGCTTCCGCAGCGTCCGCGCGACTTCCAGAATCGTCACGCACCCGCTGGCATTGTCGTTCGCTCCCGGCCGCTGATGGTCCAGGTGGCAACTGAACGCAATTTCCTCATTCGCCAGCTTCGGGTCCCCTCCGGGAATCGTCGCGGTAACCACTTCATACTTGCCCGGATGCTGCCCCGCGTTCACGATGGCATGTAGCGCGATCCTCTCTCCCTTCGCCAGAACCTCCCGCATCGACCGCGCCGTTTTCAGCGACACCATAAAAGCAAACGTCTTGTTCGGCGAAAACGTCTCCAGATGTCCCCAGCGAATCAGGTTCTCATCTTCACCCCACCATGCCGTCCTTTGGTTCTGGGCATAGCTGACGATTCCGGCCGCGCCAAATTTGCCAACGGCCAGGTCCTGGACCGCCCCGGGTTGCGCGCTCACCAAGACAATCTTCCCCTTAACACTCTTGCCCGCGTAATCCCTCTCGTTCGTACCATCGCCTAGATCCACCAACTCCGCTGTGACGTCCGCCGACTCGCTGTCCTCCGCCAGTGCCACCGGCTCCCCGTCATAACTCGCGAGCAGCTTCTCTCGCTTGCCGATCGAGCTTGTGTCCGAAGCTGCCTTTCCATCGGCGCCCATCCGATGTGTTCCCTCGGTTGCCGGCTCGAGCACGTATAGCCGGCCCGTTTCCGCATCCCACGCCGGCCGCGATCTCTGGGTTCCATAAAAAATCTTCCCATCCGCCGGAAACTCCAGAATCTCCACATTGCTTAGCCCGTATTGCCGGAGCCGCTCCGCAACCAGTTCCGCCGCCGAATGAAATCCCTTCGATCCGCGCTGCCGGTGAAACGTCGCCATCCCTTCCAGGTTCCGTTTCGCCGTCTCGCCGCTCAGCTCATTCGCCAGGGCCGCAACGTCCTTAGCCGGGAGCAACGGCGGTTGCTGCGCCGCGGCCTCCTCCGCGCACATTCCCATGACCAGCACCGCTGCAACAACGACTCCTTTTCTCACGGTCCCTCCGCGCTGCGCATTCTAGCCTGTTTCCCGGCTGGCGGCGGCTCATCTCTCCTCTTCTGGCGACCTGCCTGCCGCTTCCTTTGGCCCCTCCGTGCTCTCGCGCCAGGAAAACCGCGACTCGCACCCGCGCCCTCCTCTTTTCGCCCCGCCCGCCTTCCGCTTCGAGTACAATCCCCGCCTTGCGGGAGGTTGCATGAGCTCCGCCCAAACACTTCGCGAGATTCGCGACGGCTTCGAGCGGCCCTTCTGGGTGGCGAACATCAGCGAAATCTTCGAGCGCCTTTCTTATTACGGTGCATTTTCTTCCCTGGCCGTCTATCTGCAGGAGCAACTCAGCTTCTCCACCGAAGCCACCGGCACGCTGACCGGCATTTTTGGTGGCATGGTGTGGTTCCTGGCCATTTTCGGGGGCGCCGTTGCCGATAAGCTGGGCTTCCGCCGCGCGCTCTCGGCGGCTTATTTGATCCTGGCCGTGGCCTACTTTCTTATCGGCTCGATTGGCGCTTCGTGGCTCGCTCCCATCCGCGGGGCCGTTCCGCTCGGCCTTTTCGTCGGGTTCATTCTGATTCTTCCCGCGCTGGGCATTTCGCTGGTCAAGCCTTGCGTCGTGGGCACAACCGCTCGCGCCAGCAAGGAAAGCGTTCGCTCCCTGGGCTATTCCATTTACTACACGATGGTCAATATCGGCGGCATGGCCGGCCCCTTCGTCGCCGATTGGGCGCATTCGCATCTGGGCCTTGAACGTGTTTTCCGCATTTCCGCTCTCAGCGTCTTCCTGATGTTCTTCTTCGTGCTTTTTTTCTTTCGCGAGCCGCGCAAACCCGGCGAAGCCCCGGCGCCGAGCGTGCTTCAGGTGTTCCGCAACTTCCTCGCCATCTTGTGGCCGCCGCGGTTCTTGATCTTCCTGCTCATCTTCACCGGCTACTGGGTCGTTTACTGGCAGCAGTACACCAGCCTGCCCGGATTCATTCACGCCTACATTGATCCCCAGGCCCGCGTCGAACGCATACTGATCACCGATGCGGCCGTGGTCGTTTCCCTGACATTTCTGGTGAACTATTTGCTCAGAAGACTTCCGCAATTCCACGCGGTTATTCTCGGCACCGTGATCACGTCGCTCTCCTGGCTTATTCTCGCCTTCTGGCCAACCGTGGCGGGCGCCGTTGTTTCCATCGCTGTGCTCGCCATCGGCGAGATCATCCAGCAGCCGCCCTACTACGCGTACATCTCGAAGCTCGCGCCTCCCGGCCAGCAAGGCACCTACATGGGCTTCGCGTTCCTGCCTCTGGGTATCGGGTCAATCGTTGGCGGATGGTACGGCGGCCACGTGATGCATCATTTTGGAGAGGTGGCGCATCACCCGGAACGCGCCTGGTACGCCATCGTCGCGGTCGGGCTCTTAACCGCTCTTCTTCTCTGGATTTATGACCGGGTGCTGCGTCCCTCGGAGCCGCGGCGGACCAATCTCTCAGTTGACCATGCGGCGCAACGACTCGAGCGCCTGGCGCGCGAGTGAATACCGAGGTTCGATCTCGAGCGATGCTTGAAAGCTCTTCCGAGCCTCGCCATAGAGTTCCTTGGCGGCGTATGCGCGGCCCAGGTTGTAGTGTGGAAAATGGCGCGGCTCGTATCGCCGCGCTTCCGTCGCCTGTTGCAGCCAGCCGATAGCTTCATCAAAGCGCCCCAGTTCGATCAAATAGGCGCCGATATCGTTATAAGGATTGCCAAAATCCGGATCGATGCTGATGGCCCGCTTGCACTGCTCGATGGCTTCATCCAGCCGCCCTTGCGAATGATACGTCCACCCCAAAAACGTGTGCGCTTCTGCCGTCGGGTGCAGCTCGAGCGAACTGAGGTAGAGCTCCTCGGCCCGTTCGTAGTCCCCTTCCATCTGGGCCTGGTAGGCGTCTTGCAACACTTCCCATGCTCGCGTCAGGGTCTCCTGGCTCATGGGCATTTCTTAGCACGCCGTTTCGGCCCCGCAAAAGAGTACGAAGGTTCTGGGAGTGCATCTCAGGAACCTGTCCTTTCTGCCGGGTGAGGCCGTCGGAAGACCTCCTTCCGCACGCGCGGCGAATAGCGCAACTCCGCTTCCTCCGGTGAACACAGGGTGTCCCGCTTGAGGGGAGTGAGAACTCCGCCAAAACTCCTCCTCCTCCGAGTCTTGTCTGGAATTTCGTCCGTGGAAAAGAGAGAATACTTCGCATCTAATTCGGCAGCATCAAACTTAGGGGGCACTGTGAAGCGAAACGTGTTTGCACTGGGAATCGCGGCTATGACCTGCGCTGCGGCGGTCGTTATCGCCCAAGAGACGCCTGCAAAGAAGACCGCTCCGTCCAAGGCTTCCAGCGCGAATTCCGCCGCCGTCGCAAAAGGGAAGGACGTTTTTGACAAGAAATGCGGCGTCTGCCATTACGCCAACAGCGACCAGAAGAAAATCGGCCCCGGGCTGAAAGGGATCGGCAAGCGCGGCACCTTCACCGTCAACAACAACAAGGTCACCGACGAAACCCTCAAAGCCTGGATCGAGAACGGCGACTCGCTCATGCCCCCTTTTAAGGACGTTCTCGACGCTCAGCAGATCAAAGACGTCATTGCTTACGTGAAAACCCTCTGACAAAAGCAGCCGCTAAGCCCAGGTAGCTCGCTTCCGGACGCGCTGCACGAAGCGAATTGGCGTACCCGTGAAATCGAATTTCGCGCGAAGCTGGTTCTCGAGGAAGCGCTCGTAGCTGAAATGGAGCGGCTGCTTCTGGTTGGTGAATAGAAGGAAAGTCGGTGGCGCGGTCTTGGCCTGCGTCACATAGTAGATCTTCACCGGCCGGGCTTTCGGCGTGGTGCCGCGAGCCAGATCAACTTGCTCAAGCCAGCGATTCAATTCCGGCGTGGCGATGCGGCGCCGGCGCGCTTCCGCGACCTGCACGATAAGCGGATAGAGCTTGTTGGCGCGCTCGCCCGTCTTGGCGGAAAGAAAAACGATCGGGGCATAGCTGAGAAATTTCAGTTTGTCTCGGACGAGTTTTTCATAGTCTTTCAGCAGCCGCCCGCGGTCGATTTCTCCTGATGCCGCCTGGCTCGCCCGCTGTCCCGCTTTGTCCTTCCCGGCGCGCGGTTCGCGCTCGGCGGATTTTCGAGCCGCTTCGACCGCAAGATCCCACTTGTTCATCACAATGATGACCGAGCGCCCGGACTGCTCGGCGTACATGGCGATAGTGGCGTCGCCCTGCGTTACGCCTTGCTCGGCGTCCACGACCAAGAGCGCCACATCGGCCCGCTCAAGACCGCGGCGTGCCATGACAACGCTGAGCTTTTCCGCTACAAGAACCGTCTTGCCCTTGCGCCGTATGCCCGCGGTATCCACAAAGCGGAAGATGCGGCCGTCGCGAACCACCTGCGTGTCAACGCTATCCATCGTTGTGCCCGGAATGGGAGAGACGATGGAACGCTCTTCCCCGGCAAGACGGTTGAGCAGCGTAGACTTGCCGACGTTCGGGCGGCCGATGATCGCGACCTCGATCTCCTCGGCCTCGGGCTCATTCTCGCCCGTTCCAGACTCGGCCGAGATCTCCGATGGTCCGCGCGCTGACTCGCGGCGACGAGTGGAGTCAATTTTCCGCCAAACCGCGTCCAGCAGATCGTCCACCCCTGTGCCGTGCTCGGCCGTGACTGGGAAAACCGGCGCTCCGAGCTCGTGAAAAGCGGCGGCGTGGATTTCCTGCTTCGGCGCATCCACCTTGTTCGCCGCGATGAAGAGCGGCTTGCCCGTGGCGCGAAGCAGCCGCGCGAGTTCGGCATCGAGCGGCGTTAGGCCGGCTTGCGAATCGACAACGAAAACCAGCACAGCCGCCCTTTCAATGGCCACCCGTGCCTGGCGGAAAATCTCCCGGGGAATAAGAGCCTTGTCATCCGGAACGATGCCGCCCGTGTCCACCACCTCCAGCGTGCGCCCGCGCCAATCGGCTTGGCCATGAATGCGGTCGCGTGTGATGCCGGGTTCGTTCGTAACAATCGCGCGGCGAGTGCCGGTAAGCCGGTTGAACAGCGTGGACTTGCCGACGTTCGGGCGGCCGACAATCGCCAACAATGGCAAGCGGTGCTTCATGATTTCATGATGAAGATGAGCGGCCACCGCGGAGAATGGACGCCTGAGGCCGAACCCTTAATTTAGCATGCCGACCGGATCTGCATGTGGATCCAGAGAATTTCTGCCCACGAAGAAGAGTCGCCAGGTTGTCGGCTTCGTGGGACAAAACGGGGCTCAATTGGATTGCGCCGGATGCCGTTTATGCAACCCGGAGACCAAACGCGTCTGCCAACCGGAGCCTCCTGGCTACCCTCGGGCCGCAGCCAGATTCTCTGTTGCTCCCTTGTGACACACGCTACAAGCGCGGTATGCTGCTGCGGGACGTGACCGAAGAGGAGAAGACGATGATGAAGCCAGGCGCGTGGCTTGCGGTTGCGGTGGGGGCCATGTTTGCACTTGGAGTTGCGGCCTCCCATGCGGGTGCGCCCGGAAGTCCTGGGCAGAGTGCGACCGCGGCGGCAGCTGCGAATCCGGTCAGCACGACAGTCAAGGGGCAATTGCCTCGCTCCGAGAAGAACATGGTCGGCGCGGCGGAGGCCATGCCAGCGGACAAATACGGCTACAAACCGGCGCCGGAAATGAATTCCTTCGGCCACTTGGTCATGCACAGCGCGCAGTCCAACAACTTGCTTTGTTCGAAACTCTCCGGCATGGCCGCGCCGGAGGTGAAGATCGCGGATACGGATGGAAAGGAAAAATTGGTGGACGCGCTGAAGGCTTCCTTCCAATACTGCTCGGCGGCGCTCGCGAACGTGGACGACTCGAAGCTGGGCGAGCCCTTGGTGCTTTTTGGGAACCGTCCTGGGACCCACGCGGCGGCCCTGATCGCGCTGAGCAACGGCTGGAGTGATCACTACGGCGCAATGGCTACCTATCTGCGGCTGAATGGCATCTTGCCGCCATCCGCGCAGGCGCGAAAGGAAAAGGACTAAGCAGCCCGCGGTATCGCTGCGCCTTGCGTTTGCTCCCCAGGGCGGCACCGTTGCGCCAAGCCGCGGGTCAGACCTGCAGCACATCGCCCTCGCGAGCGACCACCTCGTACAGCACGGGATTGACGAAAAAGCCGAGCACCAGGCGGGAAATCAACCCGGCGACAACCACGATCGCAAAAGGCTTCTGGGTGTCCGATCCCACGCCCGTGGACATGGCCGCCGGCAGCAAACCCAGACAAGCCACGAGCGCCGTCATCATGATCGGCCGCAGGCGCAAAAGCGAAGCTTCGCGTGTCGCCTCGCGGACAGACTTGCCCTCGAGACGCAGCTTATTGATATAGCTGACCAGAATCACGGCGGTCTCGACCGATACGCCGAGCAGCGCCAGCAATCCGAGAATGCTGGAAACGCTGAACGGCGTATGCGTCAGCTTCAGCGCGATCAGCGCGCCCACCGGCTCGGTAATCACGACGCCAAGCGCGATGCTGACCGGGAATTTGAAATTGCCATACAGCGCGAAAAGAATCAGAAAAATGAGCAGGACGGCAAGCGGGCCGATCACAAAAAATTGCGCTTTCGCTTCCAGCAATTCGCTGTACTCGCCGCCCCAGTCAAGCCGGTAGCCGTCCGGCAAGCGGACATTCCTCGCCACGGCAGCCTGGCCCCGGTGAACGATGCCTTCCAAATCGCGTCCCGTCACGGAAAATTGAATGCCGATATAGCGCGAATTGTTTTCGCGATAAATGAAGGAAGCGCCCGAGGCTTCGTGTATATCGGCGAGCTCGGAAAGCGGAATCTGCTGCCCCGCGGGGGCCGGAACCAGCAGGTTGGAAATCTGGCGTGCATTGGACCGGTATTGCGGCTCCATGCGCACGACCAAATCGAAAAGCTTTTCGCCTTGAATCACCTGCGTTGCCGCCTGTCCTCCCACGGCGGCTTGCACGACCGCTTCAACGTCCGCAACGTTGATGCCGTAACGCGCGATTTTCTCCCGGTTGGCGTCCACAATCAGGCTCGGCTGGCCCAGCTCCCGCACCACGGTCAGCTCGCTGAATCCCGGAGTCTTCTCGAGCACGTTGCGAATCTCGACTGCTTTCTTCTCCAGCACCTCCAGGTCGGGACCGAAGATTTTGACGGCCAGCGCGGATTTCAAGCCAGTGAGGGCCTCATCCACGGCATCTTCGGCCGGCTGCGTGAAATTGAAGATCACTCCCGGGTATGACTCGAGCTTTTTCTCGAGATCGTTTGAGAGCTCTTCTTTGCTGCGAATCGGGCCGCTTTTCCACGATTTGTCATCGTACGGCTTAAGGCCCACATAGAACTCGCAATTGAAGAAGCCTGTGGGATCGGTTCCGTCATCGGGCCGGCCCAACTCGGACCCGACCACGGTGACCTGCGGATACTGACTGATGAGCGCGCGGACCTTTGGCGCGAACTTCTCGGCCTCCTCGAAGGAAATCGTGTACGGCATAGTGGCGCGAACCCACAAGGCTCCCTCATCCAGATGCGGCAGAAATTCGCCGCCAATGAGCGGCACCAGGAGCAGCGCGCTGCCAAAAATCAGAAAGCTCGCGGCGATGGTCGTCTTTGGATGGTTCAGGCACCAATCCAGACGCACAGCGTACTGGTCGCGAATCCAGTTGAAGATGCGGTTCTCTTTTTCCTTCACGCCGTTCTTGAACAAATAAGAAGCCAGCACCGGCACGAACGTCAGCGTGAGAATCAGCGCCCCAACCAGCGCGAAGGCCATGGTGTCCGCCATCGGATGAAACAGCTTGCCGGCCGGACCGGTCAGCGCATAGATCGGCAGATACCCGGCGATGATCACTGCCACGGAGTAGAAGATCGGACGATCCACGTCGCGAGCCGCCGCCAAAATGACTTCGTTTAGTTTGTATTCCGTGCCGTGGCGAAGACTCAGCTCGCGGTAGATGTTCTCCACCATCACGATGGTTCCGTCGATGATGATGCCGAAGTCGATCGCGCCAATCGAAAGCAGATTCGCGGCCTCCCCGGTGCCATGCAGAAAAATGAACGCAAACAGCAGCGCGAGCGGGATCGTCAGCGCGGTGATGATGGCGGCGCGCACGCTCACCAGGAAAAACACCAGCACGAGAAGCACCAGCACCATTCCGCGGAGCAGATTGCCTTCCACCGTATCCGTCGTCACCCGCACCAAATCGCTGCGGTCGTAGTACGGACGAATTTTGACGTCCGGCGGCAGCACGCTTCGATTCAGCTCTTCGGTCTTGCGCTCGACTCCGGCCAGCACATTTTGCGTTTGCTCGCCGCGTCTCATCAGGATCACGCCTTCCACGGCGTCGTCGTTGTTCTTGCTCTTGTCCTGGAAGCCGAAGATGCCGAGCCGCGGCGCATGCCCAATCTCGACCCGCGCCACATCCTTGACGCGAATGGGCACTCCGTTATTGCTGCCGACAACCACCTCGCCGATATCGTCTGTGCTTTTCAGCAGGCCCAGTCCGCGAACGTAGTAGAACTGGCCGCCTTGCGTATAAAACCCCCCGCCGGTATTCGCGTTATTCGCTTGCAGCGCGTTGAGCACTTGAACGACGGGCAAATGAAAGTTGTAGAGCCGGCCCGGGTCCAGAAGCACGTGATACTCCATCGTAGGGCCGCCGAACCCGGAATCATCCGCGACGCCGGGAACACTGCGATAGGCGCGTTCGATGATCCACGTTTCATACGTGTGCAATTCCATGGGACTGCGATCCGGGCTCTCGAGCACGTAGCGATAGACGAGTCCGCTCGGACTGAAGAGCGGAGCCATGCTCGGGGTTACGCCCTGCGGCAAAGTCGCGTCGCCAATGCGCTCGAAGACCACTTGTCGCGCGAAGTAGGGATCGACGCCTTCCTCAAACGTCAAAATGACGTCCGAGAGCCCATACAGGGAAATCGACCGCATCACCTTCAGGTTCGGCGTCCCGTTCATGGCCAGCTCGAGCGGCAGCGTCGTCAGCCGCTCGACCTCTTCCGCCGCATGCCCTGGCCACTGGGTGATCAGCTCGACCATCGGCGGCGAAAGATCCGGGTAAGCGTCCACGGGCATTCGTTGGAACGAAATGGCCCCAAACACAACGCTGAGCACCGTCATCATCAGAATGACGAAGCGCTGGCGGAGAGCGAAGTGAACAATGCGATGAATCATGACTGGGCCCGATTCTCTCAGTGCTGAAGCGAATTCTTGAATTGCAGAAAGAGGCTGCCGTCTCCAATCACCCGTTCGCCCGGCTGCAATCCACTGACAATTTGGGTCCGGCCATTCAGGCTGTCGCCAATCTTCACCGTGCGCCGCGCGAATTCATTGGACCCGCTTTGTACGTAAACAAACGGCTCGTTTTCCGCATCTCGCAAGACAGCCGCATCAGGCACCGTCAGAGCGTCGCGAATGGCTCCGGCCTGCACCGTCGCGCTCACATACATGTCTTTTTTCAGCTTGTAGCCGGGGTTCTGCGTGACGATGCGGGCTTGCAGCGTGCGCGTGTTCGGGTCCAGCGCCTCCGCCAAATAGGAAATCTTGCCGTGAAACGTGTCCGGATAGGCGTCTGTCGTTATCTCCACCGCGTCTCCGACATGCACGTAGGCGAGATCGCTTTGGTACACATTGACGAGCACCCACACCGTGCTCATGTCCGAAATCGTGAAGCACTGCGTCGCGCCGGCCTGCAGCAGCTGGCCCGGCCCCACGAGTCGCTCCACGATTTGCCCCGATACCGGCGCCGGAACGGGAATCCGCCCGCCAAGACTCGCGGCATTCTTGACCAGGGACTCCGGTTCGCTGATGCCGAGCGCCCGCAGCGTGTCTTCGCTCGACTCCAAATCGGCTTCCGCTTGCGCGTGATCGGATTCCGCTTGCTGCAGGTCGCGTTCCGCGATGGCCTTGTGCGCGAACAGGTCCTTCGCGCGCTCGTAATTCTTGTCCGCAAGCAGGAACGCGCTGCGCGCTTTCAGGTACGCTGCGCGCGCGTCGGCAAAGTCGGGACTCGTCGCGGTCAAAAGCGGCTGCCCCGCCTTCACGAACTGCCCTGGCTCGGCGAGAATCTCCTGCACCGGCCCGCCCACCGCGCTAATTACCGGCGTGGTCTTGAACGCGTTGTACTGCACGGAACCCGTAAGCCGCAGAACGCGCGGCAAGCGCTCTTTTTCCACCGTCACAATCTGGATGTGCGCCATCTGGTCCGCCGGCACGCTGAAGAGGTTCGCCGAATCCGCCTTGGCTTCACTCGAGGAATACGAAGTCATGCGCGACTCCGCTTCTCCGGGCCCGGAACCACAACCCCATGCGAAAAGCACAGCAGCGGCAACCGCCGCTGCGGCGATCCACGGAGCCAAACGCCAGAACGGACGGCCCGGAACCCCGCCGAGAGTCTCGCCGCGGTTCGAGCAGGAAGTCGAGTCAGCAATGCGAGCGATGATTCTTCTCATGGCAGATTCCTTGTGCCCACGGCCTCACGCATCTGTTCGAGCGCGGTCATGTAGTTGGCCAGCGCCTGACGGTAGGCAAGCTGGCTGGCCCGGTACGTTCGTTCGGCGTCCAGATAGTCGAGCAGGCTGGCCACGCCATGCTCGTAGGAGTAGCGGCTGATATCGCGAGACTCCGTCGCCATATCCACGTATCCGCTCTGATAGAGCTGGACGACCTCATCGTTGGTGTGCAGATTCGCATACGCGTTCGTTACATCGGTCAGGACCTGCTGCGCGGTTTCCGTTTGCAACTCTTCCGCTTGGGTAATCGCGTAGCGCGTGCGCGCGATTTCGCCCTGATTGCGGTCAAAAATCGGCAAATCAATATTGAAGAAGAAAGCGCCGCTGTTGACCCCCGCCGTGTGCGTGTAATTGAAGGACGCGCTCAGATCCCGCTTCCCGTTCGCCACCGCCAGTGCGGCCTGGCTTTGCGCCGCTGTCACTCCAAGGTGCGCCGCTTTCAGGTCCGGCCGGTTCTGCAGCGCCAGCGCTTTCAGTCCGTCCAGGTTTTCCTTCACTGGCCGGTACTCCAGCTCGCCGCTCACCTCATAGTTATCCGGAACCGATTCGAAACCCAGCAACTGCCGGAGTCCCGCCAGGGCCTGGACCTTCGCTACTTTCGCGTTCAAGACATCCGTCTGGAACTGCAGTAACTGCAGTTTGATCTTCAACAGATCGCCCTGACTGATATCGCCGGCCTTGAGCCGCGACTCACTGATTTGCACCGTGTTCTGGAAGCTGTCGTAATCCTGCTGCGCGAGTTCCAGCGTGGACTCCGCCAGCAGCGCGGAAATGAACTGCGAGGCCACGTTAAAGACCAGCGTCCGTTCGTTGTCGGAAACCTGCGCGCGCGTCACCGAGGTTGCATCCCGGGCCGCCTGAAGCCGGTGCTGCCTCTTCTTTCCCCGCTCGAAGAGATACCCGATGCCGATATCGAACTGCGCCTGATTGTCCAGGTAGTCGAGACTGAACTCGCTCGGCTGGAATAACGGAAAAAACTGCGTGTCCCAGGACAGCGTAGGATTCGGCCGGAGGTTCGCCGTAATCTCTTGCGCCTGGTTCTGGAGAATGGTCGAGCGCGCCGCTAACAGCGCGTGGTTGTGATCCAGCGCCATGCGGATGGCATCGTCGAGCGTCAGCTTGGTGGGCGCCGGCTGGCTCGTATCCGCGCGCGGCGGCTCAGGCGAATTCTTCCGCTGCTGGGCGCCACCTACAGCCGGCAGTATCAGCAAGGCCGCGGCCAAGGCCAATGCGTTCCTCATTCGAGAAACTCCTCACGCGCGCTCTGTTGCAAACAGGCGCGGGGCGATCACTAAGAATCAGGGTCGGAAGGGGACTAAAGAGAGAAGAACTAGACGGCAGGAGGAGCGCGCGGGGGAATCAGTCGCGGAGCATTCGAAGGGAAAATACGCGTCGCGGGAGGGATTTCCATCCTCCCGGTGACCATCGGGCCGAAGGCAAACGCCGAAGCAGCGATGGGCGAAGGCACCGCGGCGGAAGTCGCCGGCGTGCAGAACGGACAGAAATGCGAGTTCGAGGACTGGTTGAAGTCGCCGCAATAATCGCAGCGCGCGGCCACAAAAAGCGTGGCCAACACCACCATCACCAGCAAAATCTTTCGTAGCGCCTTCTGCATGTGCCTAATAGGACGGAGCTTAGTTGGAATCGGTTGCCGGGTCAAGGAACAAGTACCTCCCTGTGTCCCTTATGGGAGCTTGCGCGCCCGGCCGCCAAGGCATAGCAAACAGATTCATCCCTTTCGCCAGCTCACCTATCGAACCGGGCAAAGCGGGGGAGAAGGCGGCCCTTCCGGCAATGCTTGGCTAAGATGCCCGTGCCTGTGCGGCAAAACAGTCACCGATAAGGGATTGGCCACATCGCGCCAAGCTACCCGCGGTCGCCCAGCTTCTTGCCCGTAGAATACATTGTCGCGCTCGCTCCGCGCATCGAACGGAATCTATGAACCCATCCGGAATCCAGCTCCACCGAACGTTGCTTGCCGTATCCCTGTTCCGCCTCGCCCAGGCCGGGCCGGCCTGCCTCTTGACTCTGCTTCTCTTACCAGTACTGGCGCTCGGCCAACAAAACGCGCCTCGCGGCGAGAGACTTGCCTCTATTCACGGAACCATTAAGCCCAAGCCGGTTAGCGGTGCCCTTGCGGACCCTTCTGACGGCGGCGGACTCGCCGGGATCACCGTCAAGCTTTCGAACCAGAATGGGTCCGGCGTGCCCCTCAGCACGCAAACCGATGACGCCGGGAACTATGATTTTGCCGGCCTGGCCCCGGGAACCTACACCATCGCCATCGCGCAACAAGGCTTCAAACCACTCTCCAAAACCCTCCCCCTGGCTGCCGGCCAGGCGGCCGTGCTGGATTTCGTCCTCGAACTGCAGACCCTCTCGGAAAAAGTCGAAGTGAAGGAGCAAACCCAGGCTGTTGCCACCGAGAACGTCTCGGCGCCCGCTTCAGCCGTCACCGAGCGCCAGCTCGCCTCGATTCCCACAGCGCAGGAAAAGGTCCGCGAAGTGCTCCCTGTCACTCCAGGCGTCGTGCGGACGCAGGACGGCAAGCTCAGCTTCCGCGGCGCCGACGAAAATCAGAGTCTCTTTCTTGTGAACTCTGCGCGGACCACCGATCCCGTCACCGGAAGTTTTTCCATCAATGTGCCGACCGATGCGGTGCAGTCTTTTGCCGTTTACAAGACGCCGTACAACGCCGGCCTCGGCAGCTTTTCCGGTGGACTGACCACGGTGGATACCAAGCCGCCGCAGGACCAGTGGAACTACAAAATCAAGAACTTCATCCCCAGCGTGCTCGGCAAAAATGACCACATGGTCGGCTTGGCTGAGGCAACGCCGGGCCTCGATTTCGGCGGACCGCTCTTTGCCGGCAAGCTCTTTTTCTCCGAAGTGTTTCAGTACGACATGAAGAAGCGCACCGTGCGCGGCCTTCCCTGGCCGGACGATATCAGCAAGCGCCAGGGATTCAATTCCTTCACCACCCTCGAGGCCATTCTCTCGCCGAAGCAGATTGTCACGCTCACGGTGAATGTGTTTCCGCTTCGCCAGCAGAATGCCGATATCAACGCGCTCGTGCCGCCTTCCGCCTCCAACGACCTCGATCAAAACGGCGTCACCGTGGCTCTCTCCGACCGCTACCAATTCGATTCCGGCGCGATCTTGAGCGGCGTGATGCAATACACGCGTTTCGACAGCAACGCGCACGGCCAGGGCTTCGCCGATATGCTCATCACGCCCGAGGGCTGGGGCGGCAATTTCTTCAATCGCTGGTCGCGTCGCGGCAAAGAGTTCCAGTTCTTGCCAGCTTATCAATTCGCGGAGAAGCACTGGCTCGGGCGTCACGAGCTGCATGTCGGCCTGGACGTAAGCCACCGCTCCTACTTCGGCACCACCGCTTCCCATCCGGTCGAGCTGCTCCGCGAGGACGGCTCGCTCGCCGAGCAAATCACCTTTCAAAACGTCGCGCTGCAGGAAGCATCCGATACCGCCGTCGCCGAATTCGTTCAAGACCACTGGGTGCTCAATCCGCACTGGGCGATTGACTCCGGCGCGCGCTTCTCGGCAGAAACCATCGGCTGGTCCTCCGCCATCGCTCCGCGCGCCGGTGTGGCGTATTCGCCGGACGCGAAAGCTAAGACCGTGATCCGAGCCGGCGCGGGTCTTTTTTACAATCTGCTGCCTCTGCTCGCCGCCGACTTCACCGAAAATCCCGCGCGCACTATCACCCTCTTCGACGCCGCCGGAGCGCCAATCGGAGTGCCCATCACCTACGCCAACGCGTACACCGGCAGAACCGACCCGCGCTCTGGCGCGGCACTTCCTAGTCAGCCCGATACCACGCCGCGGAATTTCACCTGGAGTTCCGAAGTCGAACGCGAGCTGCCGAAAGACGTGCGCTTGCACGTCGGCTACATCGACAGCCACACCACCTACCTCTTCACTGTTCAACCCTTCACGGGTCTTCCAGGAGCTCCATCGTTTCTTGGACTGACGAACTCAGGCTCGTCCCATTACCGCGAGGTCGAAACCACGGTTCGCTTCAAGGTTCGCGAGCGCAACGAGATCAACGCATCCTACGTCTGGAGCCGCACCCGCGGCGACCTGAACGACCTCTCGAGTATCCTGATACCGTTCGCCGCCCCCGTGATTCGCCCGAACGTCTATGGCATTTCGCCGTACGACGTTCCCAATCGCGTCGTCACATGGGGTATTTTCGCGCTGCCCTGGTGGCAAATGACCTTTAGCCCCATCATCGACGTGCACACCGGATATCCCTATTCCGCCGTCGACGAACTGCAAAACTACGCCGGCACGCCAAACGGGCAGCGATTCAATCCCTATTTCTCCGCCGACGTCAAAATATATCGGGTCTTCCGGGTGCCTTTCCTCGGCTCAAAGGACGGCAAAGGTCATCACGTCCGCCTCGGCGCGTATTCGCTGAACGTCACCAACCATCACAACTGGCACGACGTGTACAACAATGTGACGTCGCCCGCTTTCGGCCAATTCGCCGGCTTTCTCGACCGCCGCGAAGGCGCCGTCATCGACTTCCTCGACTGATTTCACCCGGCAGGCGACGAACCTCTTTCCGCTGCGTCCCGTCTCGCCGCCGATTGCTGTTGCCTCGCCCCAAACCTCCAGAGCCGGGCTCACTTGCCACCGGTCCCCTAGAATTGCAGCCGCGCCGAAAACTGGAAGGACCGGGCCGGCAGTTGATTCGTGATGCCTGTGAGTGGCTGCCCGAAACCCGGGCCCGGCGCGGCGCCGTTTCCGTACGTTCCGCTGTATCCGACGAAATTCGCGTGATTGAACACGTTGAAGGCTTCCGCGCGGAGCCGCAGGTGAAGCTGGTCCTTGATGGGAAACTCATTCTCGACAAATGGCGCCACGTCGTAGATATTGCGCCCGCGCCCAGTATTCCTGCCGACCACGACTCCGTTAATGACCGGACGATCCGTGGTGGCTCCGGAGTCTCCGCTGTTCGTGGTTCCGGTGACGAAATTAAACGGCAGCCCCGACGCCAAAGTGGCAATCCCTCCCACGCGAAACCCCAAAGGAGCGCTATAGGTCCCGCTCAAGACCAGCCGGTGCCGCTGGTCAAATAGCGCGTTTCCATTTTCAATGCGGCCGGTAAAATTCGGATCGTTGGGGTTCTGGCCGGTTGCGTCTGGATCAACGTTGTCGATGGTATGCGAATACACATAGCTGGCGAGCGCCGCGAAGCGCCGCGCGAATTGGTGGCTCAAATTCACGTTCAGCGCCTGGTAGTACACATTCCCGTTGTTCACGTCGGTCATCACCACGGAATAGGCGGGCTGCGGCGGATTCGCCTTGCTGGTGTCGCAGACGCGCCCTGCGCTCTGATAAAACGCCACCCACAGCGGCCGTGTGCAATTCGCCTCCTGCGCTCCCCTCGATTGGTTCTGCGCGGTGCGAACGAATGGCGCCGGAGGATCCACGTCGAGCGGACGCACCACATGGACCGTGTGTGAACCCACGTAGTCGACGCTCAGGACCCAGCCCCTCGCGATGCGTCTCTCGATTCCAAACGTCCATTGCTGCGAATACGGATTCAGCAGCGCGCCGGGATAGCCAACCAGATCCGCCACCGGAAAAAACTGGTTGTAGTAAGCCGCGCGTCCTGGCCGGATGTAAATCGTTCGAACCGGCGCCACCGCTCCGGCAGGAAACGCCGGCAACGGAACGTCGGAAACGCTCGCTGGAAATCCGATTTGTCCGGATTGCGCCGTGAAGTTGAACACGCCCGTCGGCCCGCCCAGGGCATAATTGGCTTCCGAATTGTCAATCACTTGCGAATAGTAAATTCCAAAGCCCGCACGAATCACGGTTTTGCCGTCGCCGAACACGTTGTAGGCGAATCCAATCCTCGGCGCGAAATTTTTCTCGCCGTCCGTGAACGTCTGCCGCTCGTACCGCAGACCAAGATTCAGCGTCAAATCCCTGCGCACGTGAACGTCATCCTGCGCAAAAACGGACCACAACGTGTCATCCACCGTGTAATCCGCGTTTCCGTAGCTCTGCGTGTAGCTCTGTACGTTGTTGATGTCGTTCAAAAACGCGGCACTCTCGCACACCGCCAGCGGCTGCGTGCACGTGATGTATCTCAGTTGGCCCAGAAAAATCGGCCCCCCGAATTCCTTGCTGTTCCCGCCGTTGTGCGCGCGCAGCAGGTCCGCGCCGATCCGGAGTTGGTGCTTGCGCGTGCTCCACGCCAGCGTGTCGCTCGCTCCGTATTGCCGGTTAAGGAGCAGCGCCGACTGCGACGTTCCGGTGGTAAATGTTCCGCCGGTGGATATCGGCACGACGAACTGCGTGCCGAAAATCACTGGATCGAATTGCGTGATTGGCGAGCCTAGCTGGAATTCCGCTCGCAACGTATTGACGAGCGACGGCGAAAGCACAGCGGTCTCGCCGGCGCTAATCGTGTACGTGCGCCGCCGGAAAATCCGGTCCACCGTCGGGAGATTGTTCCCGCCGACCGCGCCGTTCGGATTTGTGTCATGAAAGCTATCGGTATTCGCGCGCAGAAAAAACGTATTCGCGTTGTTGATCTGGTGGTCCAACCGCAGGAGCGAAAGCCATCCTGCGTAGTGTCCTACGAAAACTCCCGGCGCCAGAGGGGAACTTACCGGCGATCCACGGTCCTCCCGGCTGTACTCACCCGAAAAAAAGAAATACGTCCGCGCCAGCTTGGGAACCGGCCCCCCGAGCGACGCTCCGGTTTGCCCGAGTGAGTCGGTCACAATTTGGTTTCCGCTCGTCGCCGTCGCCGGCGTAAACCCCGCCAGCTTCGCTCCCAGAGCGCTCGGGCGCCACAATCCGAAAAGGCCGCCATGATACTCGCCGCCGCCGCTCTTGGTTACGACGTTCAGCACTCCTCCCGTAGTGGCTCCGAACTCCGCGGAAAACGCATTCTGCAGTACGGTCATCTCCTGCACCGCGTCACGCGGCACATTCGAGAAAATCGTCTGCCGTCCCCAGCTGTCGTTCGCTGAGCTCCCATCAACCACCCAGGCCGTCTGCCGCCGCCCCGAGCCGTTCGTGGTGAACAAATTTTGATTCATGAAAACATCGCCCATGTTGATGGCTTGCCGGTTCGCTGCGTTGAGCAAAGGAAGATAGGTGATGCGCGAATTTAGCAGCGGCATCGCCTGAATTTGCTCTTCCCCCAGCCGGTCGCCCAGCTGCGGCTCGTCGCTGCGAATCTCCCCTGCCGTCCCCGTGACCACCATGGCCTCGCTGTTGCCGGAGACGCTCATCTGCAATTCCAGCAGCGCCGTCGTGGCGCTCTGCAGCACAATTTCTCGGCTGATGTCCGCGAAGCCCTGGCGGTGCGCTCGCAGCGCGTACGTACCAATGGGCAGCCCGGAAATCGCGAACTTGCCCGTTTCATCCGTGCGTGTCGTTCGTTCGGATCCGTTGCGCCGGCTTGTCAGGGTCACATCCACGCCGGTCAGGACCGCGCCGCTTTGATCCTCCACATGGCCGCGGACGCTGGCCGCATCCGGCGTTTGCCCCTTCACCGTCGGGGCGCCGCAAAACAGCAGAGCCGCCAGCCCCAAAACGGCGGTTCCCGCAAAAAAACGCAAAGTATCCTGCTTGGAGCGCTTCCGAGAGAAGGGCTTCCCCGTTCCGGCCATGTAGATGTCCCTTTGAGGAATTTTTACCGCGGAGAGGCACTCTACCCCAGGCGGGGGCAGTTCCGCCAGAGGTGGTCTCTTATTCCCGGCCTTCCGGCACGGGGGACACCCATCCGCGACACTCTCGGTTTGCGCGCTCGCGCGGGCGCATCTCCTGGTGAATCCCAGCAACACCGAGAGCTTCGCCCCGTCACCTACCGTGATTCCGCCGTCTGTTTCAAAATCAGCGCCGGCACTTCCTTCTGCCGCACCAGGTCGTCATACGCCTTCACGTCTTGCGCAACGATGCTCTTCCACTTTGCGAGCTGCGCATCCACCGCCGCAGCCAGCATGTCATACACCTCGTAAGACTGCTGCGTGGGCGCGGATGTCGCGCTCCCGACCACGCCGCCAAGCGCCACGAGCTGATTGTTCAGCCGGATCGGGAAGTTCAGCACGTCCTGTCCGCTCTTCGCCTTGGTCTGGATCAGCTCTTCCTCGACTTCGGTCATCTTCTTGTCGAGGCTCTTGCCCGCATCGGCCACTTCCTTCGCGCGCGGATCGCCCTTCAGTCGCTTGTTAATCGTGTTGATTTGCTCTCTCAGATCACGAATCTGGTTGATGGCGTCGTCGGTTTCCGTCACCTTGTCCCGGATCTTGATGAGCAAGTCGAACTGTTTTTCCAGGTCCGCTTGCGTCACTTTGATCCGCGGGTCGGGCTCGATCTGCAACGGCGCCGAATAAGACTTTCCTAGCACCGTCAGCCGCACCTCGTATTTTCCTGGCACCGCCTCCGGGCCGTTTGTTCCGCCGCCCCAGAGCGGCGCGTGCGGAACCGGATGCGCCCCCTCGTACTCAAGATCCCAGACGAACCGGTTCAGGCCCGCTTCTGCCGGCAATTTTCCGCCGCCGCGATTTCGCGGTCCGAATCCTTCGTCCGCTTCCGCTTCTTCCTCCTTCTTCGGGAAATGGCGGATCACCTTCCCCGAAGAGTCCAGAATATCCAGCGTAATCTTTTCGGACTCCGCATCGTGCCTTTCTTTCTTGGCTGACGCTGCGCCTTCTCCCGGTTTCTTTTCCGGCTCGAGCGCGCTTTTCAGCCAGTAATCGATCACCGCGCCCGCGGGAGGGTTTTGGCCGGTGTTCGCGCCCGCCCGGAAGAATCCTCCGCGAAACACCGTGTGGTTCGCCGGCGCTGGCGTGAAGAGATGCACATCCTCCTGCGCAATCGCTTCGCTGTATTGCCGCAATGGCGAAAGATCATCGAGTATCCAAAAGCTGCGGCCATGCGTGGCCACGACCAAATCCTTGCCTTTTACGACCAGATCGTTCACCGGCGAAACCGGCAGATTCAGTTGCAGTGATTGCCAGTGCGCGCCGTCGTCGAAGGACACGTACACCCCCTGCTCCGTCCCGGCGTACAGCAATCCCGCGCGTGATGGATCGACTCGCACCGCATGCACATAGTCATTCGCGGGAATGCCCGCCACCAGCGACGTCCAGGTCTTTCCAAAGTCCGCTGTCTTGAATACGTACGGCGCAAAATCGTCCAGTTTGTGGCGCTCGACAGCCACATACGCCGTCCCCGCTTCCCTCGGCGATGCCTCGATCATGCTTACCGTGCCCCATTCCGGCATCGCTTTCGGCGTCACATTCTCCCAGTGCTGCCCCCCGTCGCGCGTCACGTGCACCAAGCCATCATCTGTGCCGGCCCAGATCAAGTCTTTCTGCACTGGCGATTCCACCACCGAGAAAATCGTGTCGTAAACTTCCACGCCGGTGTTGTCTTTCGTGATAGGCCCGCCGGAAGCCGCTTGCTTCGACTTGTCGTTCCGCGTCAAGTCCGGGCTGATGATTTTCCAGCTCATTCCGCCGTCGGTCGTCTTGAAGAGCACTTCGCCTGCGTAGTAGAGCGTGTTCGGATCGTGCGGCGAGAACACAATCGGCTCCGTCCACTGGAACCTATGCTTGACGTCCGCCGCTGCCCAGCCGATGGGATTCACCGGCCACGGATTCACGGCGAGCGTCTCGCCGGTGCGATGGTCGTACCGGCTGATTTCGCCGCCATAAGATCCCGCGTACACGATCAGAGGATCCTTCGGATCCGGCGCAATGTAGCCGCTTTCGCCGCCGCCGACATCGTACCAATCCGTGCGGTCGATGCCGCCACGCGCGCTTGCGCTCGCTATGCCCACCGTCGAGTTATCCTGCTGCGCGCCGTAGATGTAGTAGGGAAAGCGATTGTCGGTGGTTACATGGTAGAACTGTGCCGTCGGCTGGTTGTCTTCCGTTGTCCAGCTCTGCCCGCCGTCCGTCGAGATTGTGGCTCCGCCGTCATTCCCATTGATCATCCGGTTCGGATTCTGTGGATCGATCCAAAGTCCGTGGTTGTCTCCGTGCGGAGCGCGCAGCGTGGCAAAGGTCTTCCCGCCGTCATTCGAACGGTAGGCGCCGGTATTCAGGATATACACCGTATCCGCCGACTTCGGATCGGCAAAGATGTGCGAGTAGTACCACGCGCGCTGCCGGAAGCGGTGGTCGTCCGTGGTGAGCTGCCAGCTTTCGCCGCCGTCATCCGAGCGATAGATTCCGCCGTTCTCCGCCTCCACCACGGCCCACACACGGTTGCCATTTGCGCCGCTCACGGTGACGCCAATTCGTCCCTTGATTCCTTCCGGAAAACCGTGACCTTTCACTTCTTTCCACGTCGTGCCGCCGTCCGCCGAGCGATACAGCCCGCTGCCCGGCCCGCCGCTGTCCAGGCTCCAGGGCGTGCGCTTCGCCTGCCACAGCGCCGCGAACAAAATGTTTGCGTTGTTCGGGTCGAACGTGATGTCAATGGCGCCCGTCTTCTCATCCTTGTAAAGCACCTTCTCCCAGGTCTTTCCCCCGTCCCGCGAACGGAAAACGCCGCGCTCCGCATTCTCCCCAAAGGGATGCCCAAGCGCCGCAACGAACACCACATCCGCGTTCTTCGGATTTACGATGATTCGTCCGATAGCGTGAGTATCGGCCAAACCGATAAAGTTCCACGTCTTGCCCGCGTCCAGCGATTTGTACACGCCGTTCCCGCCCACGATGTTGCCGCGAATGCAGGCTTCGCCCGTTCCCACATAAATCACGTTTGGATCGGATTCGGCCACGGCAATCGCGCCGATCGAAGGCGATGCGCCCTTCACCTTGTCGAAGATCGGCTGCCAGTTCAGACCGCCGTCTGTTGTCTTCCAAACGCCGCCCGCTACTCCACCGAAGTAGTACGTATTCGTGTCGCCCACGACTCCGCTCACGGCCAGTACGCGCCCTCCGCGAAACGGACCCACCAGCCGGTAATGCATTGCCCTCCAGGGCGATTTCTCCTGCTCGGCATCATCCGCGACGCTTGTCTTGGCAGGCTCCGGCTTTGCCGGCTCCGCGGCCGTTTGCCCTGCCGTTTCCGCCGCCGTTTTCTTTTTTTTCTGCGCGATGGCGGGAGTGACCAGCAATAGCATGAGCACACAAGCAACAAGGTGACGCACGGCTTCACACCTCCTGGGTATCGTAGCGAACCGCAATCCTAGTCCCGCCGCATGCTCAACGCAACGAAATATGCGCCGTATCCGGCAACACGCCTGAAAATTCGGTTCTCCGCGTAACCGCCAATTGAGTTTTCCCGTCACTCGGTTCATAGTGCTGCCCGCGATTTCCTGTCGAGGTGTTATCTCATGAGCCAAAGTTTCTTCCGCGCTGCCGCGCTGGCCTTGCTTGCTATTTCTTCTGCCCCTTGGATCGCGGCGACACAAGAAATCCCTCAGTCCATGTATCAGGAGATGCGCTGGCGCATGATCGGTCCCACGCGCGGCGGCCGCACGCGCGCGGCTTGCGGCGTGCCAAGCCAGCCCAACGTCTTCTATGTCGGCGCCGTGGATGGCGGCGTTTGGAAGTCCGACGACTACGGACGCACCTGGATTCCCATTTTTGACGAGCAAGACACGCAGTCCATCGGGGCAATCGCCGTGGCGCCGTCTGATCCCAGCATTATTTATGTCTCAAGCGGGGAAGGACTCGCCCGCCCCGATCTCTCCGTTGGCGACGGCATTTATAAGTCCACCGACGCCGGAAAAACTTGGACGCATCTGGGCCTTCGCGACGGCCAGGGTATCCCCGCGCTTGCCGTGGACCCTCACGACCCCAATCGCGTCTTTGCCGCCGTCCTTGGCCATCCCTATGGCGCAAATGACGAGCGCGGCATTTTTCTTTCCACCGACGGCGGCCAGAACTGGAAGAAGGTTCTCGACAAGGGGCCCTCTGTCGGCGGTTCCGACGTGGCCATCGATCCTTCAAATCCCCAGGTTGTTTACGCTGCCTTGTGGGAGCTGCGCCTCGGCCCTTGGGAGGACGGTAATCAGTACAACGGCACGGGCGGTGGGCTCTTCAAGTCAACGGACGGCGGAAATTCCTGGCAACCCATGACCAACGGCTTGCCCAAAGGCCTGATGCAGGCCAACATCGCCATCGCTCCCAGCCGGCCCAGCCGTCTGTTTACGAGCATCGCGTTTGCTCACGAAAATGGCGCGCCAGGTTCCGAGACCGGCATCTTTCGTTCCGATGACTCCGGAGCGAGCTGGCAGCGCATTACCACGGACCCGCGTCCCGCGATTCGGATCGGCGGCGGCGATCTGTCTGTCCCCAAAGTTGACCCGAAAAATCCGGATGTTGTCTATGCCACCAGCATCGTCACCATGAAATCCACCGACGGAGGAAAGACCTGGACGCAATTCCGCGGCGCGCCGGGCGGCGACGATTATCAGAACATTTGGATCAATCCCGACAACCCCGAAATCATTCTGCTCGTCGGCGACCAAGGCTCGCTCGTTACTGCAAACGGCGGACGTACCTGGAGTTCCTGGTACAACCAGCCGACCGCTCAGCTCTACCATGTCCAGACCACCAACTCGTTTCCCTACCTTGTCTGCGGCGGACAGCAGGAGAGCGGCTCCGTGTGCGTCTCCAGCCGCGGCAACGACGGCGAAATCACCTTTCGCGATTGGCACCCGGTCGGCGTCATCGAATACGGCTATGCCGCACCCGATCCATTGAACCCGGACATCATCTACGGCGCCGGCCGTCGCGAAGTCTCCAAGACCTATCGGACCACCGGCCAGGTCCAGAACATCTCTCCCATTCCGCTCGGCGATCCCAACTTCCGTGCGGACCGCACGCAGCCCATTCTCTTCTCCACGGTCGATCCCCATGTCCTCTTCTACGCCAACAATTTCGTTTTCAAGACCGCTGACGGCGGCCGCACCTGGCGGAAGATCAGCCCGGACCTGGCCCGCAAGGAAGAATCGCTCCCGCCAAGCGTCTCCGATCTCTCCGCGCAATTCGCCAATGCGCAAAAGCAGCGCGGCGTCGTCTATGCGCTCGGTCCTTCTTTCAAGAGCCTGAACACGCTCTGGGCTGGGACGGACGACGGGCTCATCTGGACAACCAGCGACGGCGGCGCCAACTGGAAGAACGTCACGCCTCCTGAGCTAACCCCCTGGAGCAAGGTCAGCCAGATCACCGCGTCGCATTTCGACGACCTCACCGCCTACGCTTCCGTCAGCCGCTTCCGCGTTGACGACCTCAAGCCCTACATCTATCGCACCCACGATGGCGGCAAAACCTGGAAGCTCATTACGGCGGGTCTTCCCGCCCAGCCCGTGAACACGGTCCGCGAGGACTCCGTCCGCAAAGGCCTGCTCTTCGCCGGAACCGAAACCTCGGTCTGGGTTTCCTTCGATGATGGCGACCATTGGCAATCGCTCCAGCTCAATCTCCCCCATACTTCCATGCGCGATCTATGGATCCACGAAGACGATCTCATCGTCGCGACGCACGGCCGCTCCTTCTGGATTCTTGACGACATCACGCCGCTGCGCCAGCTCACGGCCGCGGTCGCAAAATCCGATGCGTTTCTCTTCAAGCCTGCCCCGGCCTTTCGCGTTCGCCGCAGCACCAATACCGATACGCCGATTCCTCCCGATGAGCCCACCGCACAGAATCCGCCGGACGGCGCCATCATCGACTATTACTTGGGACCAAATGCCTCCGGCGCCGTCACGCTCGAGATTCTCGATGCGCAGGGCAAAGTCGTCCGCCGCTACTCCAGCACGGATAACCCCCCGCTTACCCAGGAAGATTTGGCGAAGCAACTGATTCCTCCTTATTGGGTTCGCATGCCGCGCATTCTGCCCGCCGAGCCAGGCATGCACCGCTGGGTTTGGGATTTGCACTACGCCACGCCCGATTCGCCCCGCTACGACTACCCGATTTCCGCCGTTCCTCACGATACCCCGCGCAATCCGCGCGGTCCCCGCGCCCTTCCCGGAACCTACGCCGTCAGGCTCGTCGCGAACGGACATTCCTATTCGCAAACGTTTTCGGTCAAGATGGACCCGCGCGTGAAGACGCCGGCGCTCGGACTCGCGCAAATGTTCCAAATGCAATCGCGCCTTGCTCGCATGATGACTGAAAATACGCGCGCGCTTGCCGAAGCTCATTCTGCAAGCGAGCAGCTCCAGGCGCTCTCTTCACGCGTTTCCGGAGCGGCCGCCGAAGCCGTTTCGGCTGCGCAGAAGCATGTCTCCGCGCTCCTCGGCGGCGCCGGCCCGCGCGGCGGCTCTTCCGCGGCAACCATGAGCGGCGCCGCGGCGCAGATCGGCGGGCTCTACGGCGAAATCGATCGCGCCGACGCCACTCCCACGCCAACGCAGGCTAGCGATTTGGCCGCGCTCGAAAAAGCCTTTTCGGCGACCCTGGCCAAGTGGACGGAATTCAAAACCAGGGATTTGCCCGCGCTGAACCGGCAGCTTCGCGCCGCCGGCCTTCCCGAAATCCAATTGCAGTCCGCCGCTCGCGAAGAGGACGGCGACTCGGAAGACATCGAATAGCGCCGGTTCCGCTATCTTTCGCCGAACCGATTCGTTCGTGGCCAATCGATGCGGAACCTCTGCCCGTGGACCGGCGCCCAAAACAGCTTCTTCGCCGGCGTGCCCCTCGCATGATGATAGAGCGCTGCCGTTCGCTCGTAGAATCCGCGCGTGTGCCACGAACCGCCGTAGCCGAACCGATGAAAATCCAAATGGTGGCAAAATTCGTGGCATAACGTGCTCAGCAACGTTCCAAACGAAGTCACGTCTTTCCGGATGGCCGTTCGCATCCAGACGCGAATCAGCATGGTGTCCGGGTGATAGTCCCCGAAAAGCTCCGTCGCCGAGCGCTCCCGGACACGCAGCGGCCGCGCGGCCAGTACGCGGACCTGACACGGCGGTACGCGATAGAACTCCGAAGCGGCGCTCAAGAAGTCCGCGCATGCGCCGGCCGTTGCGCTCGCGGCTCCGGTCTTCATGGCTGTTTCAAGTGACGCGGCAATCTCTCTCAGCCGCCCGTCCGTGGGCAACTCCAGCGCGGAGGATCTGTCACTTAACAGAAAGGCTTGGCGGTACCTTCCCTTTGGCGGCGCATCCGTCAGCATGACTCTTTCATTCTGTCCCATTTTTGCGGGCCCCGCTGCAAACCCCCTGGCGCTCGCCGAGTCGCGCCGGGCTTTTTTCAATCCTCCTTGTCAATCCTGCCCCTGAATTCGTACACTCAAAGCCCCAGCGCGAATTCTCAGGAGGATGCATGCGAGTCTCTGTGCAATGGTGTGCGCGCGCCCTCGCTCTCGGCGCGCTTGTTACCTTCTTCAGCTTTCCGGCGCGGGCGCAGCAGCACGTCGTTTCCCTGAACGAATTGAAAGAGGATTCCGCCAAGCCGGCTCAAGTCCGCCATTCCAATGAACAAGCCATTCGCGATCTTCTCGGCTCCGCGGCCGGGCAAAAAGCATTGCAATCCGCGGGCGTGGATTATCAAAAAGTGGACAAAGCCGTCGGGCAACTGAGCGATGAGGAAGCAGCCAGGCTCGCAACGCGGGCCCGCCAGGCCCAAAAGGACTTCGCGGCTGGCACGCTCTCCGACCGCGACCTGCTCTGGATCATCCTCATCATTGTTGCCGTCCTGGTGGTCGCGCTCGCGGTTCGCTGAGCGCGATTATCCCCTTGGAAGTGGATCCCGGCGCGGCCAGGGCTCCGGGTGGCGCGCGTGGCTTCGAAAAAATGCTTTTGCTCCGCCGAATGCTTGCGCTTCCGCTCCTCGCCGCGCTCTTTGCGTTGGCGGCCGCCGCACAGCAAGCGGATTCCGCCAGAACTGCGAGCCCGCCGGCTCTTTGGCTCGACGTGCCTTTCCTGCGCCAAACCGAGCAGGGCTGCGGCTCCGCCTCGATCAGCATGGTCATGCGATACTGGGCCGCTCACCAGGCCGAAATCGATCCCTCCGCGGCCGATCCAGACCGTATTCAGAAACTGCTCTTCTCCAGAAAGGCGGGCGGCATCTTCGCCTCCGCGATGGAGAAATACTTCCGCGATGCGGGATTCGATACTTTCGCGCTGCGCGGAACTTGGGACGATTTGCGTGAGCAGCTCGCGCGCGGCCGGCCGTTGATTGCCGGCCTCCGGCCCCGCCGGAACACTCCTGCGCTGCACTACGTGGTGATCGTCGGCCTGGACGCCAACTCCTCGGCTGTGCTGGTGAACGATCCGGCGCGCGGTCCGCTGATCCGCATCGAACGCGCGGAGTTTGCAGCCGAATGGTCCGCCGTGCGCAACTGGGTGCTGCTCGCGCTGCCCCGCGCGCCATCGCAAGCTCCGTCCAGCCCGGTCCAGTGAACCTCCCCTTCCCGCGCCGGCTGCTTCGTCTCGTTCCGCCTCTTGCCATCGCGGCGATTCTTTTGTCCGGGAGTGCGGGTGCGCAGGAAACCGACGCGCCACGGACTGATCCGGAGGCGCAGCGGCGCGCGGCGTCGCAGGCCGCGCTCGCCGCGCAACATTGGGAGGAAGCGGCGCGGCTTGCCCAGGGTCCCGCGGCCCAGCCTGCCGAATTCGATTACATCGCCGGACTGGCGCTCGCCAAGCTTGGACGATGGCCGGAGGCGCGCTCGGCATTCGAAGCCGGCCGCGCAAAAGCACCTGGCGACGCGCGATTTCCGGCCGAGCTCGCCGGAGTCGCGTACAAGCAAGGCGATTTCGCTCGCGCCAAGCGGGAGTTGCGTGCGGCGCTCCGCCTGGCTCCTTCCGATCCCTACGCCCGGGAATTTCTCGGCACCCTCTATTTTCTCGACGGAAACTTGCCCGCCGCCCTCAAATACTGGAACCCCATCGGCAAGCCGAGACTCCGCGCCGTGGTGTTCCGCCCCGAGCCAAAACTTGACGCCGCACTTTTGCAACAGGCCGTTCCCTTCAACGCCCCTCAAGTGCTCACCGGAGACGCCCTTCGCGAATCGACTGCGCGGCTCAACCTGCTCGGAATCTTCCCGGCCCAGCGCGTCGAACTGGTTCCGGCCAGCGGAGATTCTTTTGACGCCACGCTCCATCTTGCGGAGCGCAATGGTTTCGGGGACTCATGGCTGGAAGGATTGGTTTCGACGCTGAGCGGAGTCGGCTATGACACCGTCTATCCCGAGTTTTTCAATCTTCGCGGCGCGGCGCTCAACTTCGCCTCAATTGCCCGATGGGACGCGCAGAAAAGGCGCTTCGGCGCCGAAGTCAGCACGCCCCTCTGGCATGATCCCGCCAAGCGCGCGAGGATTTATTTTGATGCCCGCAACGAGAACTGGAACCTCGCAAGCTCATTTTTCGAGCCGGGCCTGCCGCTCACGGACCTGAATCTCCGGCGTCTTGCGGGCGGCCTGGGCTTCGAATCGCTCGTCAGCGCGAACTGGAGTTGGAGCGCGGGATTCGAGGCGGCCTCGCGCGAGTTTCGCAATTTGCCGCCGGCGGTCACGCCCGCCGCGCGCCGATTTTTCGCCGGCACGCCGTCCCTTGCCGTGTCGCTCGGCGTGAAGCGGTCGCTTCTGCGGATACCGGAAATCCGCTTCACGCTGGAAGGCGCCACCGAGGCGCGAGCGGGCCGGTACTTTGCCATGAGTTCTGGAGCTTTTGCGTCCCTGCGCGGCTCCGCGAAGGCAGCGTGGTTTCCCGCGGCGCGAGGCGATGACTTTGCGATCCGGCTTCAGCTTCGCGCCGGTGCGACAGCCGGAGCCGCAACGCTCGACGACCTGTTCGAACTGGGCCTCGAACGCGATAACGATTTGTGGCTCCGCGGCCACCCCGGAACGACCGGCGGCCGCAAAGGCGCCGCGCCGCTTGGCCGCCGGTTTTTCCTCGCAAATTGGGAAATGGATAAGAACGTTTACAACAACGGATTTCTCGGCGTCACGCTCGGCCCGTTTCTGGATTCGGGCGTCATTGCGGATTCCTCCGGGCTGTTCGGCTCGCGCGGGTGGCAAGTGGATACCGGAGCGCAATGCAAGCTGCGCGTCTTGCACGGCGTGACCGTGACTTTGATCTACGGGCGGGATTTGCGCGGCGCGCGGAATTTGTTTTTTCCGGCGGCCACGCCTTGACCGAACTGGAAACGCAAACGTCTCGCGGCGCGTCGAACCAGGAGCGGGCAGGACGGTCGCTGACAGACACAGCCCTGCCGCAAGATTCCCACCTGACAGGGGCACGAACATGATGAAACGATTTCTTCCAGCAGGGGCGGTGGTCTGCTTGATTTTTGCGGCAGCGATGGGCTTGGCGAGTGCCGCACGCGACGGCGCCGGGCAACCCCCAGCCGCGGCCTCCGGTGACCGCTCTTGGGGATTCGACACCGCGAATCTCGACAAGACCTGCAAGCCTTGCGACGACTTTTACAAATTCGCGATGGGCGGGTGGATGAAGAGCAATCCAATTCCGCCGCAGTATTCGAGCTGGGGAACCTTCACGCAACTTGCCGACAAGAACCAGCAGAATCTGCGGCAAATTCTCGAGGCCGCGGAGCAGGCCAAGGCCAAGCCCGGTTCCAACGAGCAGAAGATCGGCGACTTCTACGCAAGCTGCATGGATACGGCCGCCATTGATGCCGCGGGAACCAAGCCCATCGACCCCGAGCTGGCGCGAATAGCGGCAATGAAATCCCTGGCCGACGTACAGGCGGAAGGGGCCCGTTTGCAGCGAATGGGCGCAAACGTGTTGTTCCGCTTTGGCTCCAATCAGGATGCCAAGGACAGCACCCAGGTGATTGCCTCGGCCTTCCAGGGCGGTTTGGGATTGCCGGAGCGCGACTACTACTCCCCGAAAGACGAAAAATCAAAGCAGCTTCTCGAAACTTACGAAAAGCATGTCGCAAAAATGTTCGAGCTGCTTGGAGATGCGCCTGAAAAATCCGCCGCCGAAGCAAAAACGGTTGTGGCCATCGAAACGGCCATGGCGGCCGCTTCCATGCCCAATGTCGAGCTGCGCGATCCGGAAAAGACCTATCACAAAATGGCGCTCGCCGATCTGGATGCGATGACGCCGGACTTCTCCTGGACGGCCTACCTAAAGCTGCAGGGCCATCCCGAAGTGAAGCAAGTCAATGTCGGACAGCCGGATTTCTTCCGGGCGCTCGACGCGCAACTGAAAGCGACTCCCATCGAAGACTGGAAAACGTACTTCCGGTGGCATCTGGTGAACGCGGCGGCGCCCGCCCTCTCCGAAGCCTTCGTGAACGAGGATTTCGACTTTCGCGGAAAGGCCCTGACCGGAGCCAAGGAAATTCAGCCGCGCTGGAAGCGCTGCGTGCAAGCGACGGACCGCGCCCTCGGCGAGGCCCTCGGTCAAGTCTATGTGCAGCAGTATTTCCCGCCGGAAGCGAAAGCGCACGCGCTAACCATGGTGCGCAACCTGATCGCGGCGTTGCACGACGATCTGCAAACGCTCCCGTGGATGGATGCGGCGACGCGCGCGCAAGCCACGGCAAAGCTCGAAGCATTCGCCATCAAAATCGGCTACACGGACAAATGGCGCGACTATTCCGCGCTGAAAATCGACCGCGCTTCCTACGCGGGGAACCAGATGAGGGCGGCGGAATTTGACTTTGCGCGCAGGATGAACAAAATCGGCAAGCCGGTGGACCGCACGGAGTGGGGCATGACGCCGCCGACCGTTAACGCCTACAACAACAGCGCCATGAACGAAATCGTCTTCCCGGCCGGAATTCTCCAGCCGCCCTTCTACGATCCCAAAGCGGATGACGCCGTCAATTACGGCGGTATGGGAGCCGTGATCGGACACGAAATCACCCACGGCTTCGACGATCACGGGAGCCAATTCGATGCGAAAGGCAACCTCAAGAATTGGTGGTCGGATGCGGACTTGAAGAACTTCAAGGAACGCGCCGCGTGTGTTTCCGGCCAGTTTGACGGCTACGTCGTCGACGGCGATTTGCACGAAAATGGCCGCCTTGTGCTCGGCGAAAGCATTGCCGACCTCGGCGGCCTAACCATTGCCTATGCGGCCTACGAAAAGTCGCTCGAAGGAAAGCCCCGGCCGCCGGAGCGGGACGGATTTACCCCCGAGCAGCGTTTCTTCCTCGGCTGGGCCCAGGTGTGGGGCGCCAACGAACGGCTCGAGTATGCGCGGCTGATGGCCAAGACCAATCCCCATCCGCTGCCGCAATTCCGCGTCAACGGTCCGCTTTCCAACATGGCGGAATTCGCGAAGGCGTTCGGGTGCAAAAAGGGCGACGCCATGGTGCGCGAACAAGCCTGCAAGATCTGGTAGATCCAGCCGCCAATTCCATTCGTGTACAAAACTACAAAGCCCCGGGCGCGGCCCCGGGGCTTTGCGCCACTCGAGCGCGAAGGCCGAATCACAGGGAGCCGGCAAAGAATGAACGCGAAGCGCGATTTCCACTCCGTGCGAAACGCCCGTCTGCGGGCAATCCTCTGCCTCGCGCTCTCCCTCGCTGCTCAGCCCCGCGCTCGGGCCGCGTGGAAATACTTCCGAACCGGCTCGCCGCAGGACAGCAGCGCTAAGCCGCAGCCCGGATTCGCGCTTATGGGAGGAGGCCCGCGCCAAGACCCGGCCTTCCGTTTTCTTTGCGAACGCAGCGCCGGCGGCGACTTCCTGATTCTGCGCGCAAACACCGAGGACGACTACGCGAAACAGGTGAACGGAGAAATTGCGGCGACTTGCCCGCTGAATTCGGTGGCGACAATCGTTTTCTCCGATCGCGAGGACTCGAGTGATCCGAAACTGCTGGCGATCTTGCGCCAGGCGGAAACTATCTTTATCGCCGGCGGCGACCAATCCAACTACGTGCGCTTCTGGCAGGACACTCCGGTGCAGGACGCGCTCGACCGTCACATCGCCGAAGGAAAGCCGCTCGGCGGCTCGAGCGCGGGACTCGCCGTCCTCGGCGAATTCTCCTTTTCCTCCATGATTGACACGATTCATTCGCCCGAAGCTCTCGCGGACCCTTACGGGAATAAGGTCACGCTATCCCGCGATTTCCTGCGAATCCCCGTGCTTTCCGGAATCATCACGGATACGCATTTCGTCAAGCGCGATCGTATGGGGAGACTGCTGGTCTTCATGGCCCGCATTCTGCAGGACGGCTGGGCCAATCGCGTCCGCGCGATCGCCGTGGATGAAAACGCAGCGGTGCTGCTCGAACCCGATGGAAAATCCGTCGTCGTCGGAGGCCCCGCCTATTTCCTCGAAGCTAAGCGCGCTCCGGAGGTTTGCAGACACAAGGAATTTCTGCGGTTTAGCGATGTCACGGCACATCGCGCCGGGGCGGGCGCAAAGTTTGATATCGCCAAGTGGGTTGGCGATGGCGACGACTATATGCTAAGGACCCAGGGCGGGAAGATCACCGCGCAAGGCTCACAGATTCATTTTTACTGAGATTTGCGCCATTCCTGAGCGGGCTGCTCCCCGGCCCGCAAAATGAGGGAACGCCTCCAGGCTCCTCAAGCCAGCACGAGTGGCGATGGAAGCACTGCCTCGGAGGCGCGCGCCGGCAGGGGCGCTTTCCCCGTTTTGCTAATGCGCGGCATCAAACGCGCTCTCCGCCACTTCAGAAATGGAAAACCAGGCCGGCCACAAGCTGGAAATTGTTCTGATGCTGAGAATACAGGCTCGTGCGGACGTAGTCGGCCTCCAGTCGCACCGAAAGCCGGGGTAACCACCGCCAATCGGCTCCGCCGCCCGGCGAAACCATGAAAGCATTCTGTCCCCCGGCGGCGGTTTGCGGAAGCGCGTGAGTACCCCCGACAAGGACGTGGAGGAACGGCGCCCACGTGTGTTGCTGCCAAAAAATCTTGGGGCCCACCCCGTAGTTCAGAAACCTAACCTTTCCAATTTGCGCCAGAGATGGAGCGAAAGTGCTCGATACCGAACCCTCGACAGCAAACCAGTCGTTTGTCAGGTAGCTGACCGACGTATTCATCCCGACGGCGCTGGCATTGAACACCGAAGACCGGAAACGCTCCCACGCGAAGCCGACACCGAGTTCCCAGCGGTAATCATCGCCGGCGGCCAATCGCGGTGCTGAATCGGGAACGGGTTCGGCCGGAATCGCAACCGAGGCGTCGTTCCGCGTACTCAGAAGCATTGGTCCCGGCCCGGACGCGGGAAAAGAAGGAAATGTCTCGGCAGCAACATGAACTCGCCGAGCCAAATTCGCGCTGGTGTAGGAACCTGTGGGCCATGTCGTGTTTGGTGACTCAAAAAGCGTGGTCTGGCCCGAAGCGGAAGCAAATTCCGCGGCAGAGGAATCACCATTGGGGAGGGCGGCCGGACTCTGCGCCTTCAGCGCCGCGGCGCAGCCAAGCGCGAGCAGTGCAGTCATGCCAATTCTTCTCATCGAGAAACCCCTTCGAGGGCCGGGTCCCACGCGGAATAAACGCCACTAGTACGGTAAACAAGAGAGCCGGTATTTGTCCACGATGTTTATCCGAACTCCGAGGAAACGCGACCCGCGCGGCCTCTAGCGGGGGGACTTTGCAACTGGCCCGGACGTCGCGTACTTGCTCAGGTCAACCGTCTTCCACTCGCCCTGGATAATGCCTTCGCGGATTTGCGCTGGCAACTTTCCCTTGCGGGTTTGCTCGTAAGCGTAGAGGTCTTCCGAAAGGCAAACGCCGCAACCTGAACCGTGACGGCTCGCAAAACAATCCAGCAAGCTCTGGTGCCCCGCGCTGCGGTCGCAGTGGCAGTAGCAGGGCTCCTGGTAGAGCACCCGCTTGATCTTGGCCGCCAGAGCGTAGGCATTCTGCACCAGCGGCTCCTGAAACGAGTCGGGTGGCACCGTCGAGGGCAGCGGCCCTGTGGGCGCCTTCTCGTGGTAGGCCGGAATGGACTCATCGGGAGATTGTGCGGGTAAGGCGGGGGCTTCGGAGAGAACCACGAGCGCGACACCACTAGCGAGGAGAAGCGCGGCTCCGGCGAATCTGCGTCGAGACATGACCAACCCACCTCCTGAAATCTGAAACCCCGGTCCGAGAACAGCAGACCATTTACTGTAGGTCGATTCCAAGCGATTTTCCAGCGGTTCACTGGAATTGTTTGCGCTTTTGCACTACCACGGCAGATGAACCGCCGCGATGCGCACCCGAGTCAACCGGGTGGCGTCCAGCACCTTGTCGTCATTCAGGTTGTCAATCTGTGAGTTCACAATGAAATAGAAATCGTTGTCCTTAATGGCTCCCGTCGTCGGCGTGGCCACGAGCGGCGTACGATTTTCAAGCACCGTCGTCCGGGTCACATGCAGTCCGTCATTCGAGAGCCGAAATGCGGCGATCCGCGGCGAGCCGATGTCGTTTTGCACCGCAATCAGTCCCCCGTGATGCCAATACAACCCGTCAATCCCCGCCAGTGTGCTGTGCGCGCCGGGATTCACTTCGGCCGACGTGTTGCTCTGCAGGTCCAGGCGAATCACCCCCAGATCATCCGCGATAAAAAGCTGCCGATCATCGCTCGCCAGCGCTATGCCGTTGGGATAGGAGAGCTCGCGATCCAGACGCAGCGATGTGAAGCTGTGCGATCGGGGGTCAAAGCGATACACCGCGCCGCTCAGACTGTCCGTGAGGATCACTTCGCCGTTTTTTCGCACCACTAAGTCGTTGAAGCCGTGCTTCGCCGAGTCGTGCAGCGAATAGCGCCCCAGAAGTTCGCCCCCGGCGCTAAAGTGAAGCAGCTCGGCTTCGCCGCGCTCGGCAAAGCTGTTCGCCCACACCGAATCGTCCGTCGGGTCCATGCGGATGCCCAGCACCGGCAACAGCCGGTGAACGCCCGCGGGGACGAAGTCCGAAACCTCTCCGCTTTCTCCTTTCGGCGTGATTTTCAGGATTTTCCGCAAATTGAGGCTGCTCAAATAAAAGACGTTCTGCCTGGCATTGAAGGCCAGCCCTTCCGGGACGATGTCCTTTTCGGCAGTTTCAAACACCACGTGAGCTTGCGCGACAACCGGAAAATCCCGGTGAACCGCTTCGGCCAGGTCCTGAAATTCCTTCGCTTCCCTCAGTCCGAAAAACGACGGACTGCCCGAAGGATCGAACCCTTCGCGAAGCGCCACGCACTCCTTCATGAGTTTCATCGCCTCATACGTCTCTCCCAGGTGTTGCTTGCGCGTGGCGATGAAGTAGAGCACCGCGCCGCGATCCGGAACGCTCGATTGCAATCGCTCGGCAAGCGCAATCTCGCTCCGCACTTCGGCGGCGTCCGCCGGCTCGGCGGGCGCGCCCTTCACTTCATCGGCTTGCTGCGCCCGGCTGAGCGCTGGAAGGACCAGAAAGAGGGCCAGAAGCGATGCCCGGGTGAGGCCAGTCGGAGGAAACATGACGACAGTTTAGATGCGGCACACCCAAATCAGAAAGCGCGAACTGTTACGGGAGGGTCGCCGCCTGCGTCAAAGCCGCGCCGCCGGCAATCCATTGCCGCTCCGCGAGGTGCCGTTCGCGCAGATGCCGCTGCACGCGCCGGCCCCAGCCGCGAACGAAGGCGAAATTCAGCCCGCCGGAAAGAGCCGAACTCGCCAGAGGAAGTCCGCGAGCCACCCATTTCTCAGCCGCCTCGGCGCCCAGCTTCGCCGCCAAACGGCGCGCGATGCGCGGACCCAGATTTTCCACAAGCTCTTTTTCGGCCAAGTCCTTTGCGTAATCCACTCCGCTCGCGGCCGCCGCCGCTTTCCACATCTCCACGCGCTGATCGAAATCGTGCTGGGCGAATCCGTAGAGCAGGCACAGCCTCTGAATCAGGCGCAGCGTTACCAGCGTAAGCAGGCTCGCATCCGGAATGATGGTAAACATACCGCCCAGTCCAAACCCCGCGCCCCCCGCCAAAGCGATGCGCTGCGCGTCCCGGATCAGGATGAGCCCTATGGCATCCAATTGCTCGATGGGTACGTCACGCATGCGCGTAAAATCGGGCACCCACAGATGAAATTTCTGTGCAAGCTCCCGCCGAAACCCCTCGGGGTCAACCTCCAGAGTTCGCAGGCCTCGGATCATGCTGAACCGCAAAATGCCCCCGAATGCCCGGCGTGCTGCTGATCGCTTCATCGTGCTCTAACCTTTGAGCGCCTCATCTCATCGTATGGCGTTCGGAGGTCCTCGCGCAAATCGGGAATGCGCCGATTCACCGGCTTCCGCAGGACGCGGCTGCGGTATTGCGAAGAACGATGCAGCCCTCCACGAGTCCTACTTGACGACGCAACGCTTTTCTGTAAACTGCGTTTTTCGCAATGGGCGCTATCTCACAAATCGCCTCGGTGGAAGCGGCAAACGATTTCGCCGTGCCCCAGCGCGAGGCGGCGTTTTTTTACGGACTCTTTTTGCGCGGCCACTCCGCCGAGCAGTTGCGTCGCGATATCGAGGTGCCCCCGGCCGTCCTCGCAAAGTGGCACCGCGAAGCGGAACGCGAGCCGGCCCTCCGCGACATCTTCGGCCGCATGGTGGAGTACCGCCGCCACGTTCTGGCCCTCTTCGATTTGCTCGTGGATTCCGACGGTCAGAACCGCCGTCCGCAGTAGCCTCCCCAACCTTCCTAGCCTGTACGAACGGTCAGGCCAAAAAACGTCTAGGCAACCTTTTCCGCCTCCCTTGATTCCAACCCAAAGCCGGGCTCAAGTGTCAGAAAATGCAAGACATTTCGGCAATTGACGGCAATCGTGTCCGGGGCTTAGAATCCCTCCGTCCTCTAAGTTGAGGTGTATCCATGTCACGGGTAGGCAAGATCCTTGTCTCGATGTTGTGTTCCGCTTCGATGGCCGTTCCCGCCATCTTGTCGGCGCAGTCCTCTCAGGATGCAAATGCGCCTGCGGCTCCCAAACAGTTGACCAAAGAGCAGCAGAAAAAGCTCAGACAATCTTACAAAGAACTGGATAACACTTATAAAACTTGGCTCAACGAGGACGTCGTTTACATCATCACCCCCGAAGAGCGGAATGCCTTCCTTCGCCTCTCCACAAACGAAGAACGGGAGCAGTTTATCGAGCAGTTCTGGCTCCGCCGCAGTCCCAACCCGGACCTGCCCGATAACGAATTCAAGGAAGAGCACTACCGCCGTATCGCTTATGCCAACGAGCACTTCGCCTCGGGCGTGCCCGGCTGGAAGACCGATCGCGGCCGCATGTACATCACCTTCGGCCCTCCAGACGAGATTGAATCGCATCCAATGGGCGGCACCTATGACCGCCCAATGGAAGAAGGCGGCGGCTCCACCACGACCTATCCTTGGGAAACGTGGCGCTGGCGCTACATCGAAGGCTGGGGCGAGAACATCATCATGGAATTCGTGGACCCCAGCGGCTCCGGTGAATACCACCTGACCATGGACCCGTCGGAAAAGGATGCGCTGCTTTATGTCCCCGGGGCCGGCCTGACCCTCCTCGAATCCATGGGCATGGCCTCCAAGACCGATCGCTTCACCCGCAGCGACGGAACTCACCTCGGTACGCCTCTCGGCGGCACCCCTGCCAGCATGGACGAGTTCACCAGGCTCGAAAACTACGCGAAGGCCTTCAAGCCACCCGAAGTCAAATTCAAGGACCTGGAATCCATCGTGACGCACCGTTTGGTGCGCGATCAGTTGCATTTCGACTATCGCACCGACTTCTTGAAAGTAACGAACGATACCGTGCTCGTTCCCGTTACCATCCAAGTCCCGAACAGCCAGTTGAATTTTCAGGCCAAGGATGGCATCCACTCCGCCACCATGAACATCTTCGGCCGCGTGAGCACCCTTAGCGGCCGCGTCGTGCAGACCTTCGAGGACGCTGTCAGCCGCGACTTTCCCGACTCCCTTTTCCAGCGCTCCTTGAAGCTCCAATCGATCTACCAGAAGGCCGTGCCGCTTCGCCCGGGCCTCTATCGCTTGGACCTCGTGATCAAGGATGTTCAGAGCGGCAACGTCGGCGTGGTGAATGCGCGTCTGGCCGTCCCGCGCTACGAGGATGAAAAGCTGGAAGCCAGCACCCTTATCCTGGCCGATGAAATCGAGCGCGTGCCCGCCCGCCAGATTGGCGCCGGCCAATTCGTGATCGGCTCCTCCAAAGTGCGTCCGCGCCTCGAGGGCGACTTCACCACCGCCGACAAGCTCGGCATCTATATGCAGGTTTACAACCTCAAGCCCGACGACAAAACCCACAAATCCAATGCCACGCTGCAATACACCGTGAAAAAGGGCGATCAGCAAGTGCTGCAGTTCAAGGAAACTTCCGCCGACCTGAAGCAGACCGGCGACCAGTTGACCATCGAGCGGCTCCTGCCGCTCGCCACGCTCGCCCCCGGCAAGTACACCCTCGAAGTGGACGCCACCGATACGCTCGCCAACCAAACCATTTCCCGCTCGGCGGATTTCACCGTGAAGCCGCCTGCGGAAACCAAGACGGCCGCGGTTACCGCTGCCCCCGGGAGGTAAATGACGTGAACCAAGGACGGCTCCGCATCCTAGGGGCTCTCGTCCTGACCGCCTGCGTTTCGTGCTTCGGCGCGAACCCGGCGGCCGCGCAGTCCAAGCTTGCTCCGGGCAAGCTCGCCGGGATTGTGCGCGATAGCACTGGCACTCCACAGATGGGCGCCAGTGTCGAAGTGGTTTCCGAATCCGCGGGGTCCTCCGCGGCTCGCGGCTTGTTGACCAACACCGAGGGTATATTCCGCGGCGATAAACTCCCGCCGGGCTTCTACACCATTCGCGTCACCCTCGCCGGATTTTTACCCACACTCGAGAAGCACGTCCGCATCAGCTCCAATTTAACCACCGTGCTGCGCATCGAGCTGGAATCCATCTTTGGCGCCCTCGATCAACTAAGGAAAGCGCCCGCCAGTGCTGCTGTTGAAGCCGATGACTGGAAATGGGTCCTGCGCTCGGCTCCCAGCTTGCGGCCGGTCCTTGAGTGGACCGACGGCGGAAACGGCTCGAGTGGCAAAGCCCTCTCCATCGATGCCAGTGTTCCGCGTCCCGCCCGTATGCTTCTTGAACTCACCGACGGCGCCCGGCGCGTCGCCTCCGCGTCCAATATCGCCTCCGCTCCGGCTACCGCTTTTGCCTACGAACAAGGAATCGGCGGCGCCAGCCGTCTGATCTTCGCCGGTCAGATGAGTTACGACGGAAACGCCCCCGGCGGCGGCATCGCCACGGTGTGGATGCCGGCCGGAACCCTTGGCGCCGGCCCGCACACCGCCGTCGTTCTCCGCGAAGCGAAAATTTCGCCGGATGGACCAACGTTCCGCGGCATTCGCGTGGATCAGGGTGGTGCCGTCAGTTTCGGCGACCGTGCCGTATTGCGATACGGCGGCGAATATGTCTTGGTCGGAATGGGCGCTTCCGCAAAGGCTCTGCGGCCGCGTGCGCAGCTCGAGTACACCCTATCGGACGATTGGAAACTGGCCGCCATTTTTGCCTCGCTGCCTTCCGGGGCCGCTCCTCTCGAAACGGCATCCCAGACTCCGGGCGGGGACCTGTCGAGCGCCCTGAACGAGTTGGACGCCTTTCCCGCGCTCCTTTGGCGGGACGGCCGCCCGGTCCTCCAGAGCGGCTATCACGAGGAAGTCTCCGCCGAACGCCGGTTCGCCCGCGGCAGCCTGGAAGTCGCCGGATTCCATGATGACAATCGCCACGTTGCCGTGTACGGCCGCGGCGGCGACCTGCCCGCCACGGACTATTTTCAGGACTACTTCACCAATGGTTTCGCCTACGATGGCGGCTCATCGAGCAGTTGGGGCACGCGAATCGCATACCGCCAGAAACTGACCGACGACCTGGATTTGACCGCCGTATACGCCTTCGCTGGCGCCCTCACGCCAGCAGGCCAGGATCTGGAGAGCGGCGCTCTGCGCGATGTGCTGCGGACGCTGCCGCGCCACTCCCTCGGCGCAAATCTCGCCGCTCAACTGCCCCGCACGCGCACCAGGCTGGACGCCGGCTACAAGTGGGTCAACGGCGGAGCGATTTCGCGAGTGGATAGCTACGGCGAATCCCTCTACCAAATGGACCCTTTCCTCCACGTCGGCCTTCGCCAGCCGCTGCCCCGATTCGCACTCGGACGCTGGGAAGCCATCGCCGACTGCGACAACCTCCTGGCACAGGGCTACGTATCCGTGAACAGCCGTGATGGCCGTGTTCTGCTTCTCCCGGCTTTTCGCACCTTCCGGGGCGGCCTGAGCGTTCAGTTTTAGCCCGGAAACCAGCCTTTGGAAAGCTGTAGAGCGACTTCCAAAAACCGGAATGACGGGTAGAGGTATGCCATCTTAGCTTGCATTCTGCTGAAAAATAAGTGTTTACTAGGTACCGGCAGCTACAAAAGATTGGACATGGATTTGCTCACAGTATTTCGGAGCAGCGTGCCTCCACAAAGCCCGTAAGGCCATGAAGCAGAGTCTCAGAGTCAGCGTAGGTGCCGTCGTCCTGGCGTTAGCGACGCTGGCCGCCATGATCTTTGCCCTGCTGAACTTCCAGCAGCGGCGCCTCTTCGAATACCCGGATGACGGCGTCGCGTGGGTTGATTCCGATAGCGGCGTCATTGCCTGGCGGGTGGCCCCAAACTCTCCCGGAGCGCGGGCTGGCATCCGCGCTGGTGACCAGCTCCTCACTCTGGATGATGCGAGCGTCCCGCGCGCCGCGCTGGTGCAAAGCCGCTTGTGGCGCGCCGGCGTTTGGACGCAACTCCGTTACAAACTGGCGCGCAACGGCGAACAATTTGAAACCCGCCTCGTCACTGCCCCGGCGGAAAAAGCCACCACCACGGAAAATTACCTTCGCGCGGTCGGTCTGATCTATCTCTTCATCGGATTATTCATTTTCGTCCGCCGGTGGAACGCTCCCCGCGCCGTTCACTTCTACATCTTCTGCCTCGTCTCGTTCATCCTCTATTCGTTCCATTACAGCGGCAAACTGGATGCCTTCGACTCCGAGGTCTACTGGGCCAATATCGTCGCGCATCTCTTGGCTCCGGCCTTGCTGCTCCATTTCGCCTTGGTCTTCCCGGAGCGCGGCCAGGACAAGACGCGCTCTGCCCTAAAGCTCGGCGTCGTTTACGCCGCTCCCGTGCTGCTCTTAAGCATGCACATCAGCACCGCAGAAAAGGCCCTGGGTTTCGTTCCGTGGCTCAATGCGCGGGTTCAGCTGGAAAAACTGGAGCTTGCCTTTCTCGGCTTGTGCTTCCTCGCCGCCGGAGCCGTTTTCTACAAGAGCTTCCGCGAAGCGCCTTCCGGTGTCCTGCGCCAGCAGCTGAAGTGGCTCACCGGCGGCACGCTTGCCGGAACCCTTCCCTTTCTGCTCCTGTACATCGTCCCGTTCCTCTTCAGCGCCCAGACGCAAACCTGGATGCAATTCTCCGCCATCAGCCTCGTCCTGATTCCGCTGTGTTTCGGCTACGCCATCATTCGCTACCGGCTGATGGATGTGGATATCATCTTCAAGCGCGGCTTGGCCTATACGGCGGCGACTGCCGCTGTCGCGGCCGTCTATTTCGCGCTGGTCGCTCTGATCGCCGATATTTTCCACGCCACCGCTAGCGGCCCGGTCAGCGGCATGATCGCCATCGTCATCGCCGCCTTCCTCTTCCAGCCGTTCCGGCAATGGATTCAGACTCGCCTCGACCGCTTCTTTTATCGCGACCGGCTCGACTATAGGCGCACTCTGATCGAGTTCGGCCGCACCCTTACGAACGAGGTCCGTCTCGAGCCCATGCTCGCCTCGGTCATTGACCGCATCTCCCAAACTTTGCTCATCGATCGCGTGGCCATTTTTGTCGAGGACTCCGCGCGCCCCGGCCAAATGCGCCTCGCGCGCTCCATGGGCGTGCATCTTTCCGAGCCGCAGGATCTGAGCTTCCTTTCACCCTCGCGCCCGGAATTTGCCCGCGGCCCTCTTTTCTTCGAGTCCGCCAAGGCCGCCCGCAACGTCAGTGAATCTGTCCGGCGCACCCTCGAACAGTTGGATCTCAACTATTTTGTTCCCTGCCGCATCCGCGAACACACCGTCGCCGTCCTTGGCCTCGGCAAAACGGTGGACGGCGATTTCCTCTCGAGCGACGACGTCGAACTCGTCGAGACCATTGCGGGCTATGTCGCCGTGGCCCTCGACAACGCTCAGCTCTACTCCTCTCTCGAGCAAAAGGCCCTCGAGATCGCCCGCCTGAAGGACTTCAGCGAAAACATCGTCGAATCCCTCAATGTCGGTGTCCTGGCCGTCGATTTGGACGGGACCGTCGAGGCTTGGAACACCCACATGGAGCAGATCTTCGGCGTTCCGCGGCAGGACGCCGTGGGCCGCCAGTTGCGGTCACTGCTGCCCGGAGAACTGGCCGAGGAAATCTCGGCCCGAGCCGACCGCGAACAGATTACCGGCATTTACAAGCAGCGGGTCCAGCACCAGGGCAAGTTGCTGACGCTCAACGTTTCCATAACGCCCCTCGTCAGCAAGTCCGGCGAACGCATCGGCCGTCTCCTGCTTTTCGATGACGTCACCCAGCGCGAGCGCCTGGAAGAGCAGATGACCCAGACGGAAAAGCTTACCTCGCTTGGCTTGCTGGCTGCGGGCGTCGCGCACGAAGTCAATACCCCCCTCGCGGTCATCTCCAACTACATCCAGATGCTTGCCAAGCAGATGCCGGAAGGCGATCCGCGGCAAGGCATCATCGACAAAATCGTCAAACAAACCTTTCGCGCCAGCGAAATCGTCAATAACCTCCTCAATTTCTCCCGCACCGGAATCGCCGAGGCAGCCGATGTGGATGTCAACCGCGTCTTGGAAGAGACGCTCTCCCTGATGGTCCATCCGCTCAGAACTTCGCAGATTCAGGTCGTAAAGCAACTGGCGGAAGGCTTGCCGAGCGTGCGCGGCTCCGCCAACAAGCTTCAGCAGGTCTTTCTCAATCTGCTCCTCAACGCCCGCGACGCCATGCCCGGCGGCGGCATGCTCGAAATTCGCACCTCCGCGCACAACGGCAGCGTCGAGATCGAGGTCACCGATACCGGAGCGGGAATCCCGCGCGAGCACATTCATCGCATCTTCGATCCCTTTTTCACCACCAAGGCCAATGGCCGCGGCACCGGCCTGGGCCTCTCCGTCAGTTATGGCATCATCAAAGAACATGCCGGAAAAATCGACGTTCGCTCAACGCCCGGCAAGGGCACCTCGTTCCATGTCGAGTTTCCCGCTGTGAGGAAAGCGGTTCATGCCTAAAGGCTCCATTCTGGTTGTCGACGACGAATCGGAAATTCGCGAAGGGCTCGAGCTGCTCCTTAAAAGCGAAGGGTACGGCGTCTCCAGCGCTGAAACCGGCGAATCCGGACTTGCCAAGCTCGAAGAGCATCCCTTCGACCTCCTGCTCCTCGACGTGAGCTTGCCCGACCGCAACGGACTCGATTTGCTCAAGGAAATTCGCCGCCGCGACCCGCATCTCCCCGTCGTGCTCATCACCGCGTACGGCTCCATTGACATGGCCCGCACCGCCTTCAAGAGCGGTGCCATGGATTACATCACCAAACCCTGGTCCAATGATGAGCTCCTCGCGCAAGTCGCGCAGGCCGTCGAGTCGCGCCGGCTGCGCGAAGAAAACCTCCAGCTCAAGCGCGCGCTCAAACAGCGCTTCAATTTCCCGAGTATCGTCGGCAAGAGCGACCGCATGCAACAGTTGCTCGATCTCGTCGCCCAGGTCGCCCCCTCCCGCTCCACCGTGCTCATCAGCGGCGAAAGCGGCACCGGCAAGGAACTCATCGCCAAGGCCATTCACTCCGCTTCACCACGGGCCGATAAGGCCTTCGTCCCCGTCAACACCGGCTCCATCCCCGTGGATCTTCTCGAGTCTCAGCTCTTCGGCCACGTGAAGGGCGCTTTCACGAGCGCCGTTGCCTCCAAGAAGGGCCTCTTTGAAGTCGCGGACCAGGGCACGATCTTCTTCGACGAAATCGCCACCATCAGCCCCGAGACGCAGGCAAAGCTGCTCCGCGTCATTCAGGAGCGCGAGTTCATGCGCCTCGGCGGCACCGAACAGATCAAAGTGGACGTGCGCATCGTCGCTGCTTCCAATATCGAGCTCCTGACCCTTGTCCGCGAAGGCCGCTTCCGCGAGGACCTCTATCACCGCCTCAACGTCATCCACCTGGTTTTGCCTCCCCTGCGCGAAAGGCGAGAGGATGTGCCTTTGCTGCTCGCCCATTTCCTCGAGCGCTACTGCCAGGAAAACGCCAAGCCCTTGCGCCTCTTTACTCCCGCGGCCATGAAGCTGCTCATGGACTACGACTGGCCCGGTAATGTCCGCGAACTCGAAAACGTCGTCGAGCGCGCTGTCGTTCTTTCAACGAACGAGCGCCTCGACGTGGATCTGCTGCCCGAAAGCATTCGCAGCAAGGAAGTCGCCCGCGGTGTCCGCCTGCAACTCTCGGAATTTCTGCCGCCCCTTCCTGGCGAGCCCGGCGCCCGCTCTTCCGCCGATGGCTCGCACCCTTCGCTTTTTCAAATCATGGACGAGATCGAACGCCGCATCATCGTGGACATGCTCGAGCGCACCGGCTGGAACCAAACCGAAGCCGCCGAGCGCTTCTTGATTCCGCTCTCCACCCTGAATCAGAAAATCAAGCGCCTGGGCATTGACGTGCGCCGCCGCGGCCGCATCGACGAAACTCTTTCCGCCACCATCGGCAAGTAGCTCTTCGCCTTCCGCTGACTTTCGTCTTGCATCGCCAGGCCAGCCTAGGCACAGTACGTCAGGAATGCTTCTCCGCCCGTCCACCCCCGCCGCCCGAGGCGCCGTTCTGGCTTTTGCCGCTCTCGCGTCGTGTTTCCTCATTTTTTTTAGCATTCGCAATGCGCTGGCTGTAGCGGATGCCGGCCGGTTGACTCTGGCGGGCTTGGAACGCGCCACGCGGCTCGAACCTTCGAACTTCGCCAACTGGTTCACTCTGGGCCGCTTTTTGCAGTACAACCTCGAAAGTCCCGACCCCGCCCGCGCAATCGCGGCTTACCAAACCGCCCTCGCCCTCAATCCGCGCTCGGCGGATGTTTGGCTCGACCTGGGCACCGCATTCGAGGCCGAGGATAATCCGCACGCAGCCGAAAATGCCTTTCTCCGCGCCAGACAGGCGTACCCCGCCTCCGCGGAAGTCGCGTGGCGTTACGGCAATTTCCTTCTTCGCCGGGGCAATCTTGACGCCGCCTTCTCTGAAATTCGCCGCGCCGTTGCCGCGGACCCGCAGCGCGCCGGCGAGGCTCTTTCGCGCTGCCTGCGAGCAGACCCCCGCGCGCCGCAGATTCTCGACCGCGTCATCCCCCCTTCCTCCGCTGCCTATCTCAGCCTCCTCAGCGATTTCTCCGACCCGGAGCAACTGCCCATTCTTCTTGACGTTTGGAAACGAACCGTCGCGCTCCGCCCCAAAATCCCTTTCTTCGCGGTTTTTCGCTTCATCGAGGAGCTCCGCCAAGCCGGCCACGTCGCGGAGGCCTGGCGCGCCTGGCGCGAGGCCGCGACCCTTGCGGGATATCCCGACCTCGTGCAACCGCCGGACTCGCTGCTTTGGGACGGCGGCTTTGAATCGGGAGTGAGGGATGCATCCTACGCCTGGCGCTTTGCGTTCGGCGAGCATCGCGTGCAGTTCCAATTGGACCAGCAGCACCACTCCGGCAAGCTATCGCTTCGCGTCGCCTTCGACGGCCGCTCCAATCTCAGCTTTACCGATGCATGCCACTGGTTTCCCGCTGAGCAAGGCGCCACCTATCGCCTTTCCGCATGGATTCGCACGCAGGACCTCACCACCGATCAGGGCGTTCGTTTTCTCCTCCATGCCCAGTCGGGTGCGGCGCCCCTGGTCACGCCGGAAGTTCACGGCACGCATCCGTGGACGCGGATGGAGGCGACTTGGACCGCCCCTGTTGGCACCTCCGAGGCGGAACTTTGTCTCACGCGTTTTCCCAGCGATCAAGCCGGCGGCGCAATTCGTGGCGTCTTCTGGGTCGATGACGTTTCTATCGTTCCCGTAAGCGGCCTTCCCGCAAATCCATGAAGCTGCTCCGCATCGGCATTCTCGCCCTTCTTGCCTTTTCCGTGCTCGCCTTTGGCGGCGTCGAGGATTGGGCGCGTGCCGTCTTTGAAAGCGGTACGGCCGTGCTGTTTCTGTTCTGGGCTGTCGCTTGGAGCCGCCGCCCCGGGGCCCGTCTCTTCCTTTCGTCCCTCGCCCCGCCTTTGGCCGCTCTTTGTGCGCTCGTTTTTCTCCAATGGATTTTTCATCTCTCGGTTTCACCCTTTGCCACGCGCATCGAATTCCAATTGCTGCTCGCCGATGCCATCTTTCTGTTCCTCGCCTCGCAGGCGTTTCGAACCGCTGGCGATTGGAAAGCCTTCTTCTGGTTCGTCATGTCCTTCGGATTCGCCGTCAGCCTCTTCGGCATCCTGCAGCACCTCACGTTCAACGGAAAACTCTATTGGTTCCGCGAGCTTCGCTTTGGCGGCATCCCCTTCGGCCCGTATGTCAACCGCAATCATTTCGCGGGCTTCGCGGAGTTGGTCATTCCGCTTGCGCTCGTTCCTCTCGTGCTCGGCAAGATCCGGCGCGAACGCCGTCTGCTCGTCGCTGTCTTTTTGGTCGTGCAGATAGGAGCGCTCCTCCTCTCCGCTTCCCGCGGCGGCATCATCAGCCTGAGCTGCCAGGCGGCCCTGCTATTGCTCTGGCTGATCGCAAAGCGCGTGCGCACACTGCAGTTGCTCCTCGCAGCGGGCATCGCCGCCCTCGCGCTCAGTTTGGTCTATTGGCTTGGCGCTGGCCAGATTCTCCAGCGCTTTTCCGCCATGCACTCTCTCGAAATCACCGCCGGCAAGCGCGCCTCCATGCGTCGCGATACATTTCGCATCTTCCTCGATCATCCCGTCGTCGGCACTGGACTCGGAACCTTGCAAATCGTCTTCCCCCGTTACGAAACAAATTACGACGGGAGAGTCGTGAATCATGCTCATAACGACTACCTCGAGGCCCTTGCCGAAACCGGCTTCCTCGGCGCGGTCTCTTGCGCCTGGTTCCTCTTTGCTCTCTTCCGGGGCTATCTTCGCCGCTCGCGCGATTCGGCTTCCGCTTCGTTTCCCGCAGCCCTGAACTTCGCCGGCATTCTCTCTTGTGCCGGCTTCCTGATTCACTCCCTCGTTGATTTCAATCTCCATATCCCGGCGAATGCCGCTCTTTTCTTCCTCATGGCCAGTCTCGCCACGGCTGAAATCCTGCCGCATACGCCGTCCGCACCCGCCGCCGCGCCGCATCGTGCTCAACTCGTACCCGCGCGAATTCCCTGATTGACATCGGATTTCTGCCTGTATAATCGAACAGGGGTTATCTATCCGTATGCGGCCGGCACGGCTGGATGCGCGTTTAGCCGTCTTTCTCTCCGGGGTCTTTTGTGCGATGCTGATGGTCGCCCCTCCCTCTCCCTGCCAGACCGTCGGCGAAACTCCCCAGCAGACCAACGACAGAATTCAGCGCCTTTCCGCGGCCATCCGCACTGCGCCTCATGATTATGTGATCGGAGCCGGCGACGTCCTCGACGTCGAAGTGTTCGACGTGAAGGAGCTCAGCCGCGAGGTCCGCGTCAGCCAGACCGGTACCATCGGACTGCCGCTCGTCCCGGTCCGGCTCCGCGTCTCGGGCCTCACCGAACTCCAGGCCGAACAGAAAATCGCGGAAGTCCTTCAGGCAAACGGCCTCGTCTCTCATCCCGAGGTTACCGTCAGCGTAAAAGAGCGCAAAAGCAAGCCCATTACGGTCGTGGGTGCGGTTATCCGCCCGATGGTTTACCAGGCGGATGGCCCCGTAACCTTGCTCGAAGTTCTCGCCCAGGCGGGTGGCGTCGCCAACGATGCCGGCGATACCGTCATCGTCACCCGTCCGGTGCCCCCGTCGGATTTGCCCCAAGAGGGTTCGTCCGCCCCCGAAGATCCTCCTTCTCTCGGCCCGGAAGTCACTCCGGCTCCCGTCGCCAACGCGACCATGCAATCCGCTTCCCCTCCCCAAGTCAAACCCCCGGCCCCGGTGGACCCATCCAACGCCGCGCAACCCGCCTCGCATTCATCAACCGCGAAGCCCCCGGCCCGCCCGGAAAACACCATCACCATCAATCTGAATGAACTCGTCGAGAGCGGCGATGCTACCAATAATATTCCCCTTCAGGCCGGCGACATTGTAACGGTGCCTCACGCGGGAATCGTGTATGTCCTGGGCGCCGTCACCAAGCCGGGCGGCTTTGTCCTCGCCAACGATCGCACCCAGATGAGCGCTCTGAAGTTGCTTGCCCTTGCCGGCGGCTTTACTCGCACCGCCAAGACGCAGCGCACCGTCATCATTCGCAAGGATGCCAACGGCAAGGAATACGAAGTTCCCCTGGACCTCAGAAAAATCGAAAGGCGCGAAGTCGAGGACGTTGCCCTCCTCCCAAGCGATATCGTTTACGTGCCCGACAGCGCCTCCAAGGAAGTCCTCATGCGCGCCGCGGAATTTGCCATTGGCCTCGGATCCGGTGTTGCTCTTTACAGGCTGGCGTATCACTGATGGCCGAAAACCACAAAATCGTGTCCCGGGAGAATGGCGCCGGTGACGGCGTCATCGACATCATTCCCGCTTCCAGCCGCCTCCCTTCCTGGGAACTCTCCCCTCGCGAACCGCACCTCTATGACTATCTCCTCGTACTCCGCAAGCACCAGTGGCTGATTGCCTCCTTCATGCTCGCCGTCGTCACCATTGTTGCCATCGCCACCTTCCGTATGCAGCCCGTCTATGAAGCCACCACCCGCATTGAAATCGACCGCGAAAATACGAGCATCCTTCCGTTTCAGGGAACTGACGCCTACGACTACTTCACCGACTCTGAAAGCTACATCGAAACCCAGGCGAAAATTCTCACGAGCGAGACGCTGGCTCTCCAAACCATTCGCAACAGCGGCCTGAGCTCGCGACCGGAATTTTCCGCTCCCGGCGGACCTTCCGAAGCCGTCGCTACCGGAACCCTGGCCAACCAGAAGCGGCCCCCAGAGCTTGCCGAATTCCTCGGCAGCTTGAGCGTCAAGCGCGTTCCCAACAGCCGCCTGATGGATGTCACCTTCGAATCCACCGACCCGCAGCTCGCCGCCCGCATCGTCAACGCCCACATCGCCAACTACATCGAACAGAATTTCCGCAGCCGCTACGAAGCCACCACGCAAGCCTCCGCCTGGCTGGCCGACCAGCTCAGCGAACTCAAGGTCAAGGTCCAGAAGTCCGAGGACGCCCGCATCGCTTACGAGCGCCAAAACCAGATCTGGACCCTTGACGACAAACAGAATATCGCCACGCAGCGCCTCGGCGACGTCAACCGCGAACTCACGGAAGCGCAAAGCGAACGCATGAAGAAGGAATCTTTGTATCAGTTCGCCAAGGCCGGCAATCTCGACGCCGTTCCCCAAATGCAGAACAACGGCTTCCTCAATCAGCTTATCTCCAAACGAAATGACCTCAACAGCCAATACAACGATGCCGTCAATCAGTACGGACCCAATTTCCCCAAGGTTCAGCGCATCCAGGCGCAAATCAAACAGCTCGATATCACCATCGAAAAAGAAAAACAGAATATCCTCGACGGGCTCGAAAGCGATTACCGCGAGGCCCGCCAGCACGAAAACCTTTTGCGGCAGGAACTCGACGATCAAAAAGCCCAGGCCAATGCCATGGCCGAAAAACTCGTCGAATACAACATCCTCAAGCGCGAAGCCGAAGCCAACAAGGCGCTCTACGACGGCTTGATGACCAAGCTCAAGGAAGTCAGCATCCAGGAAGGTCTCAAGTCTTCCAACATTCGCGTCGTCGATCCCGCCATGGTTCCTTCCTATCCTTCCCGCCCCGCCAAAACCCGCAATCTCGTGCTCGCTTTTCTTGTTGGCCTCGTGGGAGGCATTGGACTCGCCATACTTCGCGAATATCTCGACAACACCGTCAAGAGTCCCGACGACGTCGAAAATCTCGCTCGTTTGCCTTCGCTCGCCGTCGTTCCCCAGTTCGCCTCCGGCAACGGCAATGGCAAGGGCCGCGCTCTTCTCCACAGCGTCTCTGGCAACGGCCACGAGAGACGCATCGAGCTTGTCGCGCAGCATCTGCCCAAATCGCAAATGTCCGAAGCGTTTCGCGCCTTACGCACATCCATCCTGCTTTCTCAGGCCGATCACCCGCCCCAGGTCATCCTCGTCACCAGCGCCCTTCCCCGCGAAGGCAAAACCACGGCTGCCGCCAATCTCGCCGTCACTCTCGCCCAACTGGGCGACAGCACCGTCCTCGTCGATGCCGACCTCCGCAAGCCTGGCGTCGGACGCGTTCTCGGTCTCTCCAGCAACACTTATGCCGGGCTCAGTTCTTATCTCGCCGGAGCTTCCAGCCTCGATCTCATCACTGTTCCTCATCCGGCTATTCCGAATCTCGCCGCCATTCCCACCGGACCTCTCCCCCCCAATCCTGCCGATCTGCTCTCCTCCCATAAACTCGCCGACGCCATCGCCGAGCTGCGCGCCAAATTCAAGTTCATCGTCATCGATTCGCCGCCCGTCATGGCCGCTACCGACGCCGTCATTGTCTCCGTCCAGACCGATGGGGTCCTCCTCGTCGTCCGCAGCGGCGAAACTCCCAAGGAGGCCTTTACGCGCACCCGTGACCTGCTCATTAGCGTCAAATGCCGCCTGCTGGGCGTCGTTCTCAATGCCGTGGATTCCAGCGCCCCCGACTATTATTATTCCTACCGCTACTATCCTTACTCTTACGGGTATGGACCTCAGGAAGGCATGAACGCGGATTACAATGAACAGGCGGAACCGGTCGGGCAGAAAACCTCGCGGGACCGCGACGACGATTCCCAGGTTCTCTAAGGAGGCTCTTTGCGTTATCTCATCACCGGCGGCGCCGGTTTCATTGGTTCCCATCTCGCCGAGCGGCTTCTCGAACGCGGCAATCACGTTGTCCTCTTGGATAACCTCTCCACTGGCAGCGTCGAAAATATTCGCCATCTCAAGTCCTGCGAGCGCCTCCAATATCACCTCGACAACATCGAAAATCGCCAGCTCCTCGCCGAGCTGGTGGATGACGCCGACGTCATCGTCCATTTTGCTGCTGCTGTCGGCGTCAAGCTCATCGTCGAAAGTCCCGTTCGCACCATCGAAACCAACGTCAATGGCACCCAGTTGATCCTCGAAGCCGCCTGCAAAAAGCGCAAGCTCGTCGTTACGGCTTCCACCTCCGAGGTCTACGGCAAGAACACCCAAGTGCCGTTTCGCGAGGATGCCGACCTCGTCCTCGGCCCCACCACCAAGGGCCGTTGGAGCTATGCCGCTTCCAAGGCTCTCGATGAGTTTCTCGCCCTCTCCTACTGGAAGGAAAAGAAGCTCCCCGTGATTGTCGTGCGATTCTTTAACACCGTCGGGCCTCGTCAAACTGGGCGCTACGGCATGGTCCTGCCCAATTTCGTCAAGGCCGCCCTCGAAAATCGCCCCCTTCAGGTCTATGGCAGCGGCAAACAATCCCGTTGCTTCTGCGATGTCCAGGATACTGTCGAAGGTGTCCTTCGCCTTATGGATACCGACCGCGCCGTCGGCGAGGTCGTCAACGTCGGCAACACCGAGGAAGTCACCATCGAGGGCCTCGCTCACCGCGTCCTCGAACGCACCGGAAGCTCTTCCCCAATTGAATACGTGCCCTATGATCAAGCCTACGAGCCCGGCTTCGAGGATATGATGCGCCGCGTCCCCAGCGTCGAAAAACTCTGCGCGCTCACTGGATTCCGCCCGCGTACTTCGCTCAACGAAATCATTGATCGCGTCGCTGCGTACTTCGACGAACGCACCGGCACGGCCATCGGCGCGGCCAAGGGGAGCGGCGTCTGACGTTGTACTTCAGGCCCCTGTTTTTTATTCTGGCCCGCATGCACCGCATCGGAATGCGCGCATGACTTCGTCCACCACGCTCTCCGTTCTTGTTCCCGCCTACAACGAACAGTATCTCATTCGCGCCAGCCTGGAGCGTCTCATCATCCTGGCTGATTCCCCTCTTCTCGAGCGCGTTCGCGTCATCGTCGTTGACGACGGTTCGTCTGACCGGACCGCCGAGGTCATCGCCGAATTCTCTCGCGCTCTTGCCGCTTCTCCTATCCCTCGTATGGAATGGCTCTTCCTCCGTCACGAACGCAATTCCGGAAAAGCTGCCGCGATCCAAACAGCCCTCTTCCACGCCGATACCGAACTCGCCGTCATCCATGACGCCGACCTTGAATACCATCCCGAAGACCTGCTCAGAATGGTTGACGTTTTCCTTACCGAGCCGGCTGACGCTGTTTTCGGTTCACGCTTCCTCGCGAGCCGGTACCGCCGCGTGCTTTTCTTCCGTCACGAACTCGGAAATCGCTTTCTCACGCTCATGTGCAACCTGGTCTCCGACCTCAACCTCACCGACATGGAGACCTGTTACAAAATGATTCGCACCGCCCTCTGGAAAACCATCCCCATGGAAGGCGCTGGCTTCGCCATCGAGCCGGAAATCGCCATCAAGCTCGCCAAACGCAACGCGCGCATTTTCGAAGTTCCCATCCGCTACTCCGGACGCACGTACCAGGAAGGCAAAAAAATCGGCTGGCGAGACGGCGTCCGCGCACTCTTCGCCATCCTCCGCTTCGCCGCTTCCGATCGGATTTACACGGAAGACGAATATGGCAGCCAAATTCTCGGCCGCCTCGCGCGCGCCTCTCGCTTTACCAAATGGATGGCGGATACCATTCGGCCCTACGTTGGCGAGCGTGTCCTCGAACTTGGCGCCGGCACGGGCAATCTCACGCTGCAACTTATTCCGCGAACTCTCTATTGGGCCAGCGACGTCAATCCCCTGTATGTGAATTTCCTGAGAACACTCGGCTTCAACCGCCCCTATCTCCGCGTCGGCTTTACCGATGCTCAAAACGCCGATAGCTATCCTCGCGATCAAAGATTTGACACCGTGATTTGCCTCAATGTCCTTGAACACCTGCCCGACGATGGTGCCGTCGTCAGAAATATTTGCGATGTCCTCGACGACGGCGGCCAAGCCATTATTCTCGTTCCTTCTGGTCCCCGTCTGTTTGGCACCCTCGACCAGGTTCTCGGTCATCAGCGCCGCTACACTCCCGAACAGCTCGCCGCGCTCGTCGAGAAGGCGGGCTTCCAAATGGAAGCTCTCCTTCGTTTCAATCGCATCGGCGTGGTCGCCTGGTGGCTCAACGGAAAACTCTTGCGGCGTAAGACCTTTGGCCTCTGGCAAATCAGGCTGCTCAATATCTTCACCCCGCTCTTCCGGCTCCTTGATAAATGGATTCCTCTTCCTCCGCTCTCCCTCATTGCTGTGCTTCGCAAGCCGCCCTTGCGGAGCGCCCCCATTCCGCTCGCTTCCGCTCATCCGCAATCTGCGTGGCGCGGCGCTGAGGGCTAGCGATGAGCTCGTTGAGCTCGCCCGTCCCCGCTCCGTCGCGCCCAGGCCGCCTGCTTTTTCGCCTCGCAGGCTCGCGCATTCTGCTGCTCGTTTTCCTCGCCTCTCTCCCGTTCGTCAATCCCGTCATTCACGGCGATGGCGTCGGTTACTATGCGTACGCGCGGGCGCCCTTGATTCAGCACAATTTGCGCTTCGAACCAGATTGGCGGCGCGCCAATCTCGGCTTCGCGCAGCTCCACACCTCCTCCGATGGCCGCGTTGACCCGAACCAATACGCACCGACCGGCTATATCGCTAACGTCTTCTCCATCGGCCCTGCACTCCTGTGGTCGCCTTTCCTTCTCCTCGTCCACGCTGCCATTCTCCTCTCGGACTCTTTGGGCGCTCATCTCGCCCGCGACGGCTTCTCTTTGCCTTACCGCATCGCCATGGCCCTCGGCACCGCCATTTACGGATTCCTCGGACTATGGCTCTCCTTTTCCATTGCTCGTAAGTACGTCCTCGAAAAATGGGCTCTGCTCGCTACCCTCGGCATTTGGTTCGCAACCGCTCTCCCCGTCTACATGTACTTCAATCCCGCATGGTCCCATGCCCATTCGGTTTTCGCCGTCGCTCTCTTCCTCTGGTATTGGCACCGCACCCGCGCCTCTCGCTCCGTTTCCCAATGGGCCCTGCTCGGCCTCATTGCCGGTCTGATGCTCGATGTCTATTTCTCCAATGGCGTGTTCCTCTTGCTTCCGCTTCTTGATGCCGTCCGCTCTTACGCGTCCCGCCTCCGCCCCCTCAACTCCGCTTCCCTCCTCCGCCAGTTCGCCGCCCATTGCCTCTTCCTCTTCCTCATCGCCATCGGCGTTCTGCCGACGCTGATCACCCGCCGCATCGTTTTCGGCGGCTTCTTTCGCTTCGGCTCCTATGGCGGCGTCCCTTGGCAATGGAGCGCTCCGTTCTGGCGCGATGTCCTCTTCTCGAGCGACCACGGCCTCCTCTCCTGGACTCCGCTTCTCATCCTCGCTCTCGCTGGCCTCCTGCTTGGTCTGCTCGATCGCCGCTCGCGCTCCGTCGCGGCCTGCTTCGCTCTCGTTTCCGCCGCCTTTTACTACGTCTTCTCCAGCTATCCCTATTGGGACGGCATGGCCTCTTTCGGCAATCGCTTCTTCCTCTCCCTAACTCCCATCTTCGTTTTCGGCCTGGCCATCCTCTTCCAGCGCGTGGACCTTCGCCTCCGTTCGCCCCGCTGGCTCTTCCCGGCCGCTGCCGCGCTCGTCGCCGCCTTTGTCCTCTGGAACGCCGGCCTCATTTACCAGTGGGGCGCGCACTTGATTCCCGCTCGCGGCCCGGTTTCCTTCCGCCAGATCGCGCGCAATCAGGTCTCCGCCGTTCCGCGCCAGATCGCTTCCCAGTTGCGAGCCTATTTCTTCCGCCGCTCCGATCTCATGCGCCAAATCGAGCAGCGCGATATCGACGAGCTCCACTCGGCGCCGGCCTCGAACTAACCTCTGGTTTGTAGCTTCTTCAACTCAGCCCATCAACTCCCCTCCGCTGTCCCTCCGCCGAACGCAAAAGCTTTTTCCGCCGCCCATGATCCCGCCCTTTTTTGGCACCCGTCCGTATTCTTGCGCCATCTCTCTTCGCTCTTCTCTGGTACTCTACTCTCCGGTCGTCCATTCTTTCGGAGTGTTTCCGCCGTCGCGCATGGCTTCCGTCACCGCATCTGCGTCGCAAACTGGAGCGCTCCCGCCTCTCGCTCCCGCCGTCATTCGCATCGAGCCTCCGCGCTCTTGGCTCGCTCTTCCTCTCGCCGAACTCTGGCTCTACCGCGAACTCCTCTTCTTCTTTGTCTGGCGCGACGTAAAGGTCCGCTACAAGCAGACCGCCATCGGCATCGCTTGGGTCGTCCTCCAGCCGCTCCTCACCATGCTGGTCTTCACTCTCTTTTTCGGTCGCCTCGCGAAGCTCCCCTCTCTCGGCCTTCCTTATCCCATCTTCTATTTCGCCGCCCTCGTCCCTTGGACCTACTTCGCCACGTCCCTTCAAGCCGCCACCAACGTCGTCGTCGAAAATCAACGCGTCATCACCAAGGTGTACTTCCCGCGTCTCATCCTTCCCATCTCCTCCGTCATCTCCGGCCTCGTGGATTTCTCCATCGGCTTCCTCGTCCTCGCCGTCGTCACCGCCATCTACCACTTCCGCCCCGCCTTCGCCGCGCTTTGGCTCCCCGTTTTTCTCCTTCTCGCCATCGCCACCGCGCTCGGCGTTGGCCTCTGGCTTTCCGCCCTCAACGCCCTCTACCGCGACGTCAAATACGTCATCCCCTTCCTCATCCAATTCTGGATGTTCGCCTCTCCCGTCGCCTATCCCTCGACCCTCGTCCCTGAGCGCTGGCGCTGGCTCTACGGCCTCAATCCCATGGCCGCCGTCATCGACGGCTTTCGCTGGGCCATCACCGGACACGGCCTGCCTCCCGGCCTTCCTCTTGCCGTTTCCTCCGCCGCCGTTGCCGCCATCCTCCTCGCCGGCCTCCTCTTCTTCAACCGCATGGAGACCTCCATTGCCGACCGCGTCTAACCCTCATCTCCTCGACTCTCTCCTCAGGCGCCTCCCCTCATGACCGCCGTCATCCACGCCGACCGCCTCTCCAAGCGCTACAATCGCGCACTCGTCTCCGACCCCGGCCTCCGCCACGCCCTCGACCGCTTCCTCCGTTCTCCCCTCTCCGCCCTTCGCCGCCCCAAGGACGAATTTTTCTGGGCTCTCCGCGACGTCTCTCTCCAGGTCCGCGAAGGCGAAGTCCTCGGCCTCATCGGACGCAACGGCGCCGGCAAAACCACCCTCCTCAAAATCCTCTCCCGCATCACCCGCCCCACCTCCGGTTTCGCCGAAATCCGCGGCCGCGTCGGCTCCCTCCTCGAAGTCGGCACAGGCTTCCATCCTGAACTCACCGGCCGCGAAAACACCTTTCTCTCCGGCGCCATCCTCGGCATGACTCGCCGCGAAATCGCCGCCAAGTTCGACGAAATCGTCTCCTTCGCCGAACTCGATAAGTTCATCGACACCCCCGTCAAGCACTACTCCTCCGGCATGTACGTCCGTCTCGCCTTCGCCGTCGCCGCTCACCTCGAACCCGAAATCCTCCTCGTCGATGAAGTCCTCGCCGTCGGCGACATCAACTTCCAGAAAAAATGCCTCGGCAAAATGGGCGACGTCGCCCGCGCCGGCCGCACCGTCGTCCTCGTCACCCATCAACTCAATCAAATCCGCCGCCTCTGCAATCGCGTCCTCTGGATCGACTCGGGCCAGGTCCGCCAAACCGGCGGCACCCACGAAGTTACCTCCGCCTACGAATCCGCCATGGCCCGCGGTGCCGAACACCGATCCGAACGCGAGCGGCATTCACAGACGGGAAGCCGCTTCTGCAAGTGGGAAATCGCGGACGCGCCAACCGAACCCCATACCATTCGGAGGATCGGCCCGGTAACCCTGAAGTTCTTAGTTCACCTCGAAAAGCCCCTCTCTAAGGCCCATCACGGCATCGCACTCTTGAACTCGGATCGCCAATTGATTTGGGGATGGGCCGTCGACGGCTTGATGCTGCCGGCAGGTGATTCCGAACTGAGGTACAGTTTCCCGATGCTTCCTCTCCGTCCCGGCCCTTACACCTGGATCGTCAGCTTGTATGAGGAAGCCGTTGAAATCGACGCCTGGGAATGCACTCCAGAACTAACGATTGCCACCGAGTCCTTCGGTCACATGCGCGACGAGTGGGCCGGAATCATGAACCTTCCGAGCAGCTTCTCTGTTCTGTCTGGAACCCGAGCCAGAGCATGACCCAACCTGCAAGCATCCAAGACCTTGGTCTGCTGGCTCGTTGCCGGCGCTTTCTTCGATTGCCCCTCCATGAAAAGTCCATCTCGCTCTACGCCCGCTGGAGAAAACGCTACCCGTCATCCCCATTCCCGATCCGCCTCCCTTTCGGCGCTTGGTTTATCGCCCGGGGTGATACTGTCGGTTCGATGCTCGCCGCTCGTGCCTTCGAAGCGGATGACCGTGCTTTCGTCGCCTGCTTTCTTCAGCCGGGCATGACCGTCATCGACGCGGGCGCGCATCAAGGCTTGTATACGTTGCTGATGTCCAAACGGGTCGGCGCTCGAGGACGCGTCTATTCCTTCGAGCCCTCCCCGCGCGAACGCCAGGCTCTCCGGCTGAATGTTAGAATCAATCGCCTGCATAACGTGTGGATCCAGCCGTTCGCGCTTGGAAACGAGGAATCCATCTCAGATTTGTATGTTGTCAACAAGTCCGAGACCGGATGCAACAGCCTTCGTCCGCCGGACGTTTCCGAGCCACTTTCGACAACGCCCGTGCAAGTTAGGACATTGGACGGATGGCTAGCCTCGGAAAGGGCTGGCACAATCGATTTCATCAAGCTCGACGTTGAAGGAGCTGAATTGTCGGTCCTGAAAGGCGCCGCTAAGTTTCTCTCACAGCACCCTCGCCCCTTAATCATGGCCGAGGTGGAAACGATCCGAACTAAACCGTGGGGCTACTCTCCGCACGAAATCATAGAACTTCTCGAAGCATTGGAGTTCTCCTGGTTCAAGCCCGCCGGCGGAGGCCGCCTCGCCGCGTTCGACCCGGACCGCGACCCCTTCGTAGGAAATTTCATTGCCGTCCCAGCAGAAAGGCGTGACGCTCTTTTGAGCCAGCTTCCATCCTCATGCTGACCCTATTCACTACCGCCAAGCCGTTCAAAGGCCACATCGCTGTCATCCAACGCAACGCCTTGCAAAGCTGGAAGCTCCTCCATCCTGACGCCGAAGTGATTCTCTTCGGCGATGATGAAGGCTCTGCTGCGGCCTGCTCTGAATTCGGCTTCCGCCATGAACCGCATGTCGAACGCACCGCGCGCGGCTCCAATCGCGTTGATTATATGTTCGCCAAAGCACAGGAGATTGCCCGCCACGATTTGCTTTGCTACGTCAATTGCGACATCATCCTGCCTTCTGCTTTCTGTCCCGCCTTGCAATCCGTCCGCGCTGTTCATCCTGAATTCTTGTTCGTCGGTCGCCGCTGGGATACCGATATCACTCAGCCGCTCGATTTTTCACGGCCCGATTGGGAGCAACAAACCCTTCTCCTTGCGAGACGCGCCAAGCGCCGCAGAGACCCCTGGTGGATCGACTATTTCGCCTTTTCTCGTCGCCTCTATGGTTCCGATGTGCCACCCTTTGCCGTTGGCCGTACCGCCTGGGACAACTGGCTCATCTGGTATGCTCTCGACCAGCGTAAGCCAGTAATCGACGCTTCTCCCGTTGTCGTTGCCGTTCATCAGAACCATGACTACAGCCATCATCAACAGGGAGAAGAGGGGGTTTGGAAAGGAGAGGAAGCCCAACGGAACCGGCAGCTCTCAGGAGGCTGGGCGCATTTGCGCTGCATTGGGGATGCCACGGCGCTTCTAACCCCGGCCGGCCTGCAACCCAATGCCTACCGCTATTGGTCCGCATTTAAGCGGGCTCTCGGCGCTCGCCAACGTACTTTTCAGCATAAGGTCTGGCAGCCCGCTTGGTTCGCCGCACTCGACATTACCCGCCCGCTCCGCACGGCTCTCGGACTGCGCTCCGCATCCATTCGTCGTCCGGACGAGGAATCCTGAAATGTCCTTCTCCCAAGTCGAAATCTCACGCGTCCGCGATTATTGGAATGCTCGCCCCTGCAACATTCGCCACTCCACTGCTCCGGTCGGTACACGGCAATACTTCGACGAGGTCGAAGCTCGCAAATATTTTGTCGAACCCCATATACCGGCCTTCGCGGACTTTCCCCGTTGGCGCGGCCAGCGAGTTCTCGAAATCGGTTGCGGAATCGGCACCGATACCATCAACTTCGCCCGCAACGGCGCACAAGTCACCGCAGTCGACGTCTCGGAACAATCCCTGGCGCTAGCCCGCAAGCGCGCCGAGATCTTCGGCCTCAACAACAAGATTCGGTTCTGCCATGGCGACGCGGAGCGCCTTTCCGCATTCGTTCCGGTCGAGCCTTACGACCTCATCTACTCCTTTGGAGTGATCCATCACACGCCTCATCCCGAAGCAGTCCTTGATCAGCTTCGGCGCTATACACGGTCTGGAACAGTGATCAAAGTCATGGTTTACCATCATCGCTCGTATAAGGTTGGCGCCATCCTGCTCGGCGAAGGCAAAGGCCGGTTTTGGAAGTTGCGCGAGCTGGTCGCGGAAAATTCCGAGGCGCAGAGTGGCTGCCCGGTCACTTACACTTACACACGAGAAGAGGGTCGCGCCATCCTCGAGCGACATGGATTCTGTGTGACTTCCGTGCAAGTCGACCATATCTTTCCGTATCGCGTTCACGACTATGTCCAATACCGCTATATTAAGAACTGGTATTTCCGATGGATGCCGGCTGCGATGTTCCGCGCGCTGGAGCGCCTCGTAGGCTGGCATCTCCTAATGACGGCCGAAGCCCCCTGAATCCAGACTCTTCCTCGCCACTCTGGCTTCGGATTCGCTAAAATGTCGCCGCTCTCAGGAGGCAAAGGTTGAAATCCATATCGGTCATCGGTCTCGGCAAACTCGGCGCTCCCATGAGTGCTTGTCTCGCTACTCGAGGATTTCGCGTCATCGCAGTCGACCTTAATCCGCATAAGGTGGACGCCGCTAATCGCGGCATCCCCCCCGTCAGCGAGCCAGGCCTCGCCGAACTAATGCGGGAGGGCTCCGGCAATCTCTCCGCCACCACCGATATCGGCGATGCCGTCCATCAAACCGAAGCCACCTTCATCGTGGTCGGCACCCCTAGCGACCCGCGCGGCGGCTTTTCCCTTGAGTTTGCCCTTCCCACCTGTGAAGCTATCGGCCGTGCTCTCGCCGGCAAGCGCGGCTTTCATCTTGTCGTTCTCACCAGCACCGTCATGCCCGGCTCAACCGGAGGGCCTGTCCTCGCCTCCCTCGAGCGCGCCAGCGGAAAAACTTGCGGCAAGGATTTCGGACTTTGCTATAGCCCGGAGTTCATCGCCCTTGGCACTGTCATTCGCGATTTCTTGAATCCTGATTTCCTCCTCATCGGCGAGTCCGATCGGCGCTCCGGCGAACTTCTTTCGGCCATCTACCGCCAGACTTGCAAGAATTCTCCTCCTGTCGCGCGCATGAATTTCGTGAATGCCGAAATTACCAAACTCGCCGTCAACACCTACATAACCACTAAAATCAGCTACGCTAATATGCTTGCCCGCCTTTGCGAAAAGCTCCCCGGCGCAGACGTTAACGTCGTCACGGACGCCCTCGGCCTCGATTCCCGCATCGGATCCAAATACCTCAAGGGCGCCGTCAGCTATGGCGGCCCCTGTTTCCCGCGCGATAATCGCGCTTTTGCCGCTCTCGCCGCGCACTCAGGTGCTTTCTCCGACCTTGCCGAAGCCACCGACCGCTTTAATCGCGCTCAGATTCCCGCTCTCGCGGAACTCGTTCTCGCCCATCGCGCCAGCGCCGCCGATCCCATCGGCATCCTCGGCCTCACTTACAAACCTCACACCGATGTCGTCGAGGAGGCGTTTGGCCTCCTCCTTGCTCGACACCTGGGAGCACAGGGCGTTTCTGTCGTTGCTTACGATCCCGGCGCCGATATGGTTTCGGCCCTCGCCGCGCTCACGTCCGTTAAGCCTGCCGCTTCCGCGGAGGAATGCATTGCTCAGTCGGCCTTGATTGTCCTCGCGACCCCCTGGCCGCAATTTCGAGATGTGCCTCTCTCCGTTTGGAACCAGCCGCCATCAGGCTCGTCTGCGGATTCTTCCCCGCGTGTCGTTATCGATTGCTGGGGGGCTTTGCCGCACTTGGAAGAGTCCCATGCCGTCCGTTACGTCCGGCTCGGCTCAGGATCTTCGGCCCAGGGAACCCTTCGCAGTTTGGTCGTCTGATCCATCGCAGTCGGCAAACCCGTCAAGAATCCACACGCCAGTACTATAACTTGACAGCTAATCACCTATGCGGTAATCTAACGTTGGGCAGTGGCTCGCCCCGATCGCTCCTCGGTCATCACCCCGCATCGCCGCTTCGCAAGTCTCGGATCTAACCTTCTTAGAATCAACACTTACATGCATTCTGCAAAGTGTCTCATTCTAAAGCACTTACGAAATAGCTAAGTCCTTTAGAATCCGCACTTACAAAAAACAGCGGGGGAGCGCCTGGACTCCTGGCTTCGAAGCCGATAGCTCTGAATCACCACTGCACTCCGGGATACAGGCTCGGCATCCGGAACCCGCGGTAAATGTAGATTCCGCCCACCTGCATCTGCCAAACCGTCTGCGGCGGGTTTGTTTGGGTCATTTCATAAACCTTCCCGTTGTTCGCCGGAAGAGGAGTTGAGGATGCCTCGGTGAATTCAACATTGCCGTTTGGAAGGACTTCGGCGTTACCGCCGAAAAACGAAAATTCCGGAGTTGTGGGGTTGAATTGAATCGTCGCCGTCTTGGCGCTCTCGTCGACCTGCAGCGTCTCCACCGTGCTGTAGCATGCCGGCTGCCCACTCGTTCCGCACAAGCCGCCTGGGAGCATCCGGTTGTTTCCATTGTCAAACAGCACGAGCGTGAAGTTGCCGCTCGTGTTCGTGGAAACAAAAGAAGGCCCATGTTGTGCAAAGAACCAATCCGTTGGGTCTGTTCCGTTCACCAGCGAAAAGTCGCCCTGAAATCCCATCTTCCAGATGAGGTTCCCTGTGCCGGCCCCGTTCTGATAGTCCAGTTTCATCAGCCAGCTTTGGTGGCGGCTTGAAATGATCAAGTTGCCATCGTCCTTCGAGTAGAGAATCGCGTTCGTGTGCGTCCAATCTGGCAAGCCGAATGGCGCGCGGGAGGTCTGAAGATAGTTGAACTCATTTGAAATCCACACCGGCTTATGATTTTGGTCCAGATCGATGACCACATCCCCTTGAATTCCGCTCTGTGTCAACGACGCCAGAAGGATCAGGTGTCCATTCGGCAGCACCACGAAATCATGATGTGTGCCGTCCACAGTTATATGGCAGCCCGTGCACGTTGCTGCCGCAAGTGCGTTGTTAAGGTCCGCCGCGGTCATCTGCCAGACCACGTCGCCGCCTAAGTCCACTTCTTGAAGCACGGAATCGGTCCCGTCAGGCTGTGCATTGAAATTGATCAGGAAATGCCCGTTCGGCAAGAGCTTAATTGGATTTGGACTCACTCCAGCCGGCATGGTCGGATAGTATGTCCAAAGGACATTGCCACTCAGGTCGGTCACTACCACGCCTTGCGGCAGGCTCGACCCGATTCCCGCAAGGTCCAGCACTTCCACTCCGCTTTGCGGAGACGCCCCTGTCGTCGTCGTTGTCGTAATCGTGGGCAGGACTCCCGCGGGAAGGCTGGGCACCGCAAACGTGTGGTCCGCGTCCTTGAAGATGCTTCCATCGTTGAACGCCACCACGCCACGCATGTGATACGTCGTGTTCGCTTTCATTCCCGCCACGAACAAGCTCACCGCTCCCCCGCCTGCCGGCGTGGCCTGCTGCCAGGTTGGCGTTCCGTAGTTCGTGTCCAGTCCGAACTCCACGGAAACCTTCGCGTCCGCCGGCGTGGTCACCGTGTACTGCACCACCTGCGCGTTGTTGGTTGCCGCGTACGTCCCAGGCGCCACGCTCTTCGCCGAGGCGTTCCCGGACTTCGTCGTGTCCTTCGTGCTGGTCGCGGTGATGGTCACCGCCACGCCCGTGCCCTGCGGCGCCGTGTAGTTCCCGCTCGCGTCGATCGTCCCCGTCGTGCTTTTCCCTCCCGCTACTCCGTTCACGGACCAGGTCACCGAATTGGTCGCGTCGCCCGTCACCGTTGCGCTGAATTGCGTGGTCGCCCCTGCCGCCATCGCCACCGACTGCGGCGCCACCGTAACCCCCGTGATTTGAGGCGGGGGCGGTGGTGGCGGCTGTTGCATTGCCCCTCCCCCGCACCCTCCTAGCCACACCAATGCGCACAGGCCCCACAAACAGCCTCGAAAATCTCGGAACACGAGACACCCCCGGATAAGAGTTCGGCTGGAGCGCGCCCCCACGAAAGCGCGCTTTATTCAAACACACCTCGCCTCAAAAAATCTTCGGTCGTTTCCGTTTTTTCGCGCCCCCCGTTGCGCCGCCCGCCCCTCGCCTCCTGCCCCCCGCCCCCCTCCTCGCCCCTCCGCCCCCATTCGCTTCGCCTATATTTATCTATAAATAATCTCTTTACAGAGAATACGAAGTAATATATATAGAGCCTCCCGGCTCCATGCTTACGCTTTTCACCACCGCCAAGCCTTTCCTCGGCCATTCCGCCGTCATTCAGCGCAATGCTCTCCAGAGCTGGACTCTCCTCCATCCCGACATCGAAATCATCCTCTTCGGGGACGACGAAGGCGCCGCCGAAATCTGCGCGGAGCTCGGCCTCCGCCATGAGCCATGCGTCCTGCGCAATCCCGCCGGCTTGAAACGCATCGATGACTACTTCGACCGCGCCCAGCGCCTCGCCCGCCATCCCATCCTCTGTTACGCCAATTGCGACATCCTCTTCACCGCCGATTTCCTCCCGGCCATCCGGCGCGCCGCCCTTGCCTGCCATCCGTTCCTCATGGTTGGCCGCCGCTGGGATGTGGACGTCACTGCCCCGGTCGACTTCGCCAATCCCTCCTGGTCCGCGGAAATCCGCCGCCTTGCCGCGCTCGCCAACAACCGCCGCGAATCCTGCTGGATCGACTATTTCGTGTTCACTCGCGGCCTCTTCCTCGGCAATATCCCGCCGCTCGTCGTTGGCCGCATCGCCTGGGATAATTTCCTCATCTGGCGGGCCGCCCATCTCGGCGCCACGGTCATCGATGCTTCCCGCTGCGTCGTCCCCATCCACCAGAATCACGATTACAGTTATCACCCCCGCGGCAAACGGGGCGTCTGGGAGGACCTCTACGCGCAGGAAAACCTTCGCAACGCCGGCGGAGCACAGCACATGAGAACCATTGCCGACGCCTCGCTCTTACTCACACCGGTTGGAGTCCGTCCGAATTTCGCGCGCTATTGGCGCGCGGCCCTCCGCACCATTCGCTCGTGGCGCTACTCCCTGTGGCATCCCCTCTGGTTTGCGTTCCTCGGCCTGACGAGGCCGCTGCGCCACGCTCTCCGCGCTCATGCGCCCGCCAAGCCGCGCGAACACACCAGCCATCCGGTCTGATCCGGCATCCACACTCATCCCGCGGCGCGTGGCGGCTGATTTTCTGCCGGCTGCGTCAATTGATGCTGAGCATTGCCGATAGCGGCAGCGATTTTGAGGAACCCCCCACCATGAACTTGTAGCGGCCGGGAATCAGCTTCCAGTTATCCGAGGCTTCATCGAATACGGACAGGTATTTGCGATTCACGCTGACGGTGACTTCGCGGCTCTCGCCGGGCGCCAGGCGCACCTTGCTCCAGCCGACCAGCCGCTTCGGGGGTTCGCCTGCATTTTCCGGAAGCGCGGCGTACACTTCCGCAATCTCCGCTCCGGGGCGCGAGCCTGTATTCTTCACAGTGAACGTCACGGCTGTTTCCGGGCCGGGGCTCACCTTGAGGCCGGAGTAAACAAACGTAGTGTAGGAGAGCCCGAAACCAAACGGAAACAGCACCGGCTTGTTTTCGGCGTCATACCACTTGTAGCCCACCTTGAGTCCCTCGTCGTAGTGAACCTCGAAGGTTGGTTTCGCGTCCGCGTTCTCGTGGCCGGGCTGCCGGTTCGCCGGGGGTGGCGTCACCAGCTTCGGGTGGGGAATATCGTCCACGCTGCGCGGGAAAGTCATCGGCAATTTCGCGCTGGGATTGACGTCGCCAAAAAGAATGTTCGCGACGGCTTCGTGTCCCTTGCTGCCGGCATACCAGGCTTCGAGCACGCCGGCAACTCTGTCAATCCAGGGCATGGTGACGGCGGTGCCCGACTCGAGCACTACGACGGTGCGCGGATTTGCGGCGGCGACTTGCGAAATCAGCGCGTCCTGATTTTCCGGAAGCGAAAGGTCCGGCAGGTCCATGCCTTCGCTTTCCCACTGATACGCAAACACGATGGCGACGTCGGAATTTTTCGCCAGCTCCGCGGCCGAGGCGGGATCCGCGCCGGAATCGAACCGCACCTTCGCTCCGGGAGCCTTCGCGGCAATTGCTTTCAGCGGCGAAGTGGGGAACCAAACGTGTTCGAGCCACCTTGACGGAGGACGGCCGGGCGGATCCACCTGCGCAGAACCCCCGCCCGAGATCATGCTGGTATCGGCGTGCGTTCCAATCACGGCAATCGAGCGGAGCTTATCGCGGTCGAGCGGAAGAATGCCGCCTTCGTTTTTCAGCAGAACGCTGCTTTGCTCGGCGATATGCCGCGCTGTTTCGAAACCGGCTTCCACGTCCACAACGCTCTTCTGAACCGGGTAGTCCACAATCCCGGCGGCGAACTCGGAGCGCAAGATGCGGTGAACGTGCTCATTCAGCTCTTCCATGCTGATCTCATTCGCCTGCACGGCTTGCTTGAACTTTTCGCCATAAAAAGTGTCGAAGGGCTGTTCGTTGTCGAGTCCGGCGTGCGACGCGCGGACGGTGCTGTGCGTTCCGGCCCAATCGGAGACGACAAAACCCTTGAAGCCCCACGCTTTGCGGAGGACATCGGTGAGCAAATATTTGTTTTCGCACGCGAAATCGCCGTTCACGGCATTGTAGGAACACATCACGGCAGCGGGGTTCGCGATGGAAATACCGATCTCGAACGCGAGCAGATCCGTTTCCCGCATGGCGCGTTTGCCGATCACGGCGTTCACTTCGTTGCGGCCGCTTTCCTGATCGTTCACGGCGTAGTGCTTGATGTCGCCCAGCACGTGCTGCGCCTGCTCGCATTTCATGAGGTTGCCGACAAGGGTGCCCGCCAGCACCGGGTCCTCGCCTTGGTATTCAAAGGTGCGGCCGTTGCGCGGCTCGCGTGTAAGGTTCACGCCTCCGCCCAGCGTCATGTTGTAACCCTGGGCGCGAAGCTCCCGGCCGATCAAAGCGCCATATTCGCAGGCAGCCTCCGGGTCCCAGCTCGAAGCCGCCGCGATATCGGAAGGAAGCGCCGTCGAGTAGCGGCCATTCTGCGCGCTGCTGCGAACGCCGTACGCGGCGTCGCTCATTTGGATAAACGGAATGCCGAGGCGGGGAATGCCGAGCACGAATCCCGCGCCGCCGTTGCCGAGATACCAGTTGGGGCGGGGCTTGCCCCAGCCCGGCATGCCGTTGCCGTGGAGAAGATCAATCTTCTCGTCCAGCGTCATCTCGCGGAGCACCAGGTCCGCACGCTCGTCGGGCGAGAGCATGGTGTTCATCCACGGATGATCGGCGGGTTTTTCGTCCTGGCCGGCAGCGAGGGCATGGCGGCCGGCGCCGGCCAGCGCGGCAAGGGACAAAATCACAGCGGCAGCGATAACGGGGCGAGGCGAGGATTTCATGGCGGCTCCTGGGAAAAACGAGCGCCGCCAATAATAACCTTATTCTTGCGGCAATTCAGCAGTTTTTCGGCGGATGCCGCCGGCGAGAGCCCCCCTCCTGGCGCCCCGCGGAACAAACCGAAGGCGGGCTAAAGGAACGGCGCGCCAGCAAGCGCCGCTACTCGGCCGAGGATTCGCGCTGCGTGCCTTTGCGCTGCGATTCGAATTGCCGGAAAGCCGGAGCTTCGACGAGCTCCCAATCCGGCCCTTCGTTCCACGGGCCGCGAGCGTTGTGCTCGCCGCGGTCGCCGATGCCGGTGGAGTCGTCGAAGTACCGGTGCACCAGCTCGGGCGTTGGCGGAATTCTTCCGATCGAGAACGCGTCCTTGCCGAGGCTCTCAAGAGCCAGTGTGAATGCTTTCATGTGCGTGATTTCCCGGGTCATGAGAAATTGCAGGGCCGCGATACTATCCGCGTCATCGGTGAACTGAATGAGACGCTCGTAGACGATTTTCGCACGCGCTTCCGCCGCGATATTGCTGCGCAAGTCCACGTCCAGTTCGCCGGTGATCTTGAGGTAGTCGGCAGTCCAGGGATTGCCGCGCGAATTCATGAGGTTCACTCCGCCACCCCCGGCAATAGCGACGAGCGGATCGACTTCCGCCGCTTGGCGATGATGCCGGGCGGGCTTCAGGTGCATCCGGGCGAGAGTGCCGACGATTTCGAGATGGCTGAGCTCCTCGGTGCCGATATCCATGAGCAGGTCCTTGCGCTCCGGGTCGTCGCAATTGAGCCCCTGCACGGAGTATTGCATGGCTGCCGCGAGCTCGCCGTTCGCTCCGCCGAATTGTTCGAGCAGCATGTTGCCGAAACGCGGATCGGGTGTGCCAACATGGACGGTGTACATCAACTCCTTCACGTGATGGTACATGTCAGTGCGCCTCAGGCTTTCTGCGCGCGCACGCGCGAGGGCTGGCGGTGGCTGGCCGATTCGCCGGCGGCCGCCCGGTGCAGCAAAGGCTTAGCCACTTCGGTAAGCAGGAAGTCCGCGCTTTCCTCTTCGCCGAGGTTCCGCGAGAGCAGCGTGGCCACTTCGAGTTCGCCGATCTGCCGCGCCAAGTGGCGCAGGGTGCCGTAGGCGGAAATTTCGTAGTGCTCGGCTTTCTGAGCCGCGGTGATCAGTCCAAGGTCTGCGGCGACCTCATCTTTCTCGCGCAGTTGCTGGATGCGCTCCTTGCCTTCGGCGAGAATTCCCGCCATGGCCTTGCAATTCTTTGCCTGCGGCTTTTCGCCCAGGAGATCGAAAGCGGAATTCAGGCGTTCCACGTGGCCGCGAGTTTGCTGAAGATGTTTCTGTATGGCTTCCTTGAGCTTGGGAGCATGGGCAGCTTCGGCGACGGCGGGCAGCGCCTCGACCAACTGCCTTTCGGCATTCATCAGGTCTCCCATCTCGTCGACGAGGAGTTCTTTCAGATGTTGCATTTCGATTCGCCTTTCGGGGACTAGGAAATGGGGCGGCTCAGGGGCGCAAGCCTGTAGGGTCAAGGTATCGGGCGTACGGCGCACTCTCAATCAGGGCAATGCTGTAGTTCAACGCGCGAAATCGGTCGCAGAACGCCCGCGCACAAGCGCTCTGCTAGAGAAATTGATGACCGATCTTTTGGATTTCCGCTTTGATGGCCAAATCGTCGAAGGAAGAAATGGGAAGAGACAGAAACAAGCTGATCCTGCGGTCCAATAAAAAATAGGCGTCCTGAAAGGCCTTGTCCACCTGCTGCGGCGATCCCGTCACCGCCGCCGGATCAGGCACTGCCCAGCGAGCGGTCATGGGATGGCCGGGCCAGACTGGGCATGCTTCTTTTGCCGCACTGTCGCAAACGGTGAAAATGAAATCAAGCTTCGGCGCACCGGGTTTCGCAAACTCGTCCCAAGCCTTACTCCGCAAGCCGCTAGCCGGTATGCCTGCGTTCCGGAGTTGCCGCAGCGCCTCGGGCCGAACTCTTTCCGCGGGGTGGCTGCCCGCACTGTAAGCCCGAAAGGCCGGTCCGCCCTTATGGTTCAGGATGGCCTCAGCCATGATCGAACGAGCCGAGTTTCCCGTGCAGAGGAAAAGCACATTGTAGGCTCTCTGCATGCGGTCCTCAGTCGCAGCAGCGCGGGCCGCAGCACGCCTTCGTGGACTGGCTTTTTACCGCCCGCACAAAGGCACTCATAAATTTTCCGTCAATTTGAGGCGCAATCGCATCCGCATCGAGACCTTGCGCCGACAAAAACTCGCGGGCCTCTTCGACTCGATATATTCTGGTGGGTTCGATTTCAATTTGCTCGAATCCGGCCGACCGCAGTTTTGTCCGATATTCGCTTTCTTCCAACGCACCGGCGATGCAGCCCGCCCAGAGAAGCAGGCTTTCCCGGAGGGCGGGCGGCAGATCTCCGCGCGTGACCACATCGGAAACGGCAAAGCGTCCGCCAGGCTTTAGAACCCGGAAGGCCTCTTTCAGTACGCGGTCCTTGTCCGCGGAAAGGTTGATGACGCAGTTCGAGATGATGACGTCCACGGAATGGTCCGGCAGCGGAATGTGCTCGATCTCACCCTTCAGGAACTCCACGTTGCCGAGTCCAGCTTTGCGCTTGTTCTCGTTCGCGAGCGCAAGCATTTCATCGGTCATATCAAGGCCATACGCCTTGCCGGTGGGACCAACGCGGCGGGCCGACAGCAGCACATCGATACCTCCGCCGGAACCCAGGTCCAGCACGACATCGCCCGGATTCAGCTTGGCTAGTGCGGCAGGGTTGCCGCAACCGAGCGAGGCTTGCAGAGCCGCCTCTGGGACTTGCGCCGCTTGGCTGGCGTCGTACAAATTTGAACTGATCGGGTCGGCGCAGGCGTCTGCCGACTTGCTTCCACAGCAGGAGCCGCCTCCCGTCTTCGCGCGCAGAGCTGCCTCGGCGTATTTTTCCCTGACGGCGTCTCTTATGGTTGGCTCGCTCATTTGCCCTTCCGTGTAAACAACAACCGCGTCAAGCCATGCGTGAGCGTTGCGGTGGAGTCAGCCATCCTTCCATCCGGGCTCAAGCGGCGGCCCATTTTGTCGGACCGGCGAACGCGCTCTATCTCCTAACGGTCTCGAAGAGCATGAACAGCACGCGAGCTGCGTTCATCTCTATATCCCTCGCAGGCTCTTGCCGGTCTTGCCGATTCGCGCGGTGGTTCCTGAATCAGGGCGCAGCCTGCTTGCGCCGCGGCGGTTCGTGCTGCGGATCTCCGGCTTACAAACCTGAATGATGGCTTCGGGTTTAAGGGCCCTATTCCGCGTGCAGCACTCGGCGTAAAGAAAGCGCAAGAGCTCGCGCAGCGCTTCGGTATCCGCGGTGTAGCGCAGAAACGTGCTCTCGCGGCGAACGCGAACGAGATCTTCGGCCTTCAGCTTTTCGAGATGGTGGGACAAGGTGGAATTGGGAATATCCAGTTCCTGTTGAATCTCGCTTACGACCAATCCCTCGGGGTGAGCGGAGAGGAGGAGCTGCATGATGCGCAGCCTGGGCTCGGTTCCCATGGCGGAGAGCATATCGGCGTAGCGCGCGACGTGTTCGGAAGAGTGACGGGGAGCGTGTCTCATATTTCCATGATTGCAGAACTATCGTACCTATGTCCAGTGAAAAAAAGGGGGCGCCGGAACTGCTGCATGCGCGCGGACTTCTCCGGCAAGGGAACCGAGCGCCGCACTTGGGCCCGCCGAGTGCTGTTGCGTCCTCGGACGGGTCAGAAGTTGACGCGCAAGCTAAGCTGAATCCAACGCGACCCTTGAATGCGGTCGGCCGGCACCAACTGAGTGTTGATCACGCCGAATGTTGCCGGATTGGTGGTGTCGAACGAGGGGTCCAGGAAGTTGACGTGGTTAAACAAGTTGAAGAAATCGGCGGTGAAGACGAGCTTGAAGCGTTCTGTAATGTTGGTCGATTTGCCCAAGGACATGTCGAGATTCCAGAAGGGCAGACCGGGAAGCGGACTGCTGCGGCCGTCGTTGGTGTCTGAGGCCAAGAGCGTGGGGCGGAAATCGGCGATCGCGGCGGCAGGATTGGCGAAATAGTTCAAACCTGTTCCCGTTCCGGAATTGGCGCCGCAGTTGGTGCCGTTTCCGCCTGAGCCGGCTCCAGTGCTGCACACTCCGGAGTGGATACCGCCTCCGAGCGAACCAACCGGAACCGTCGGTACCATTCCAGCGTTGATGCCAAAAATGAGACCGCCGCCAAACGACTGGCCACTAACGCTCACCAGCTCTGGAATTCCACTGCTGGCTCGGAATATTCCGGCGGTATACCACCCGGTGAGGATTCGATCGAAGGCGGCATGGCTGCTGCTCAGGCGGTGGCCGCGGCCGATGGGCAAGTCGTAGTTGAAGATAGCGTTAAAAACGTGAGGCCGGTTAAAGAAGGACGGCCCATAGTCGAGATTGAAGTCGTAGCTCGAGCTGTGGTACTCGGCGGCGTTCTGCACGGCTCCAACCGTGTCCAGTGATTTTGAAAATGTGTAGTTCATATCAAACATCAGGCCGTGCCAGGTGTTGTTGCGCAGGGTCACGACGAACGCGTTGTAATTTGAGCGGTCGTTACTGTCGCGCATGAATAGATCGAGGACCTGCAAGTTGTCATAGGAAGGCAGGCCCAAGGCGAACTGCCTTGTCAAATCCATTGTCAGAAAGAGACTGGAGATATTGTTGTTTGTAAACGAAGTGACATTGTTGGATGCCAGGCACGCGGTGGAGGAAATTCCGGCGCCGCAGGCAGCACCGAAGCCCGGCAATTGATTTTCAAACCAGGGCTGGACCTGGAAAGCAGGATTGGCTGTGCCGTTCGAAAGAAGCGGGCTGACTCCGGCTCGCAGCTGGCTGGCTACGGCGTCAAACGCTTGCGCGAAGATCTGACCGGAGGCATTGTCTTTGAACATGTACGGCGAGGAATTGAAATTGATGCTTCCCGCCAAGTTGCGGCCGAATCGGCCGACGTAGCCAATCTCGAGCGTCATCTGCCCCGGCAAGCTTCGCTGAATCGTAAAATCCACCATGTGCGCGCGGCCGTTCTTGAAGTTAGGATCATTCTGGAAGCTGAGCGTTTCGCTGAGCGGGACATCTGGAACGATCGGGGAGGCCAGCGCGCCTGGCAAGGCGGGAGTAGGAATGGTTCCGTCCACGCCGACACGGAAAATAGAGCCGCCGGGTGTACCGTTGATGTTGCAGTTGGTGCCCGGAGTGCCGGAAGCGTTGCAAGGCGGCGATTGAACGTTAATGGTTTGGGCGAAGCCAACGCCGAGCATGGGGATGATCACACTCTGGACAGTGTTCACGCGATCGTAAGCGATGCCGTACCCCCCTCGCACGACGGTCTTGCGTTCGCCGAGGATGCGACCGAGCAGCCCGCCCGTGAAGCTGGGGTTCCAGGCGGCGGAAACGCGAGGGGCCACGTTGCCGTAATCAACATTGAAGACATCGCTGCGGCCCGAATCTTTGATCGGAATGTAAGAGAGCTGCGGATTGAAAATCTGGCCGCTCTGGGCTGCCTGCATTTTGGCCTGAATGTACTGGAGGCCGTTGATGATTTGATCGCCGCTATCGTGATTGGCGATGAAGGTTTGCTGCTGGTTGAGTTCGTGAGGCGTGGTTTGCCAGCCATAGCCGAGGCCGTAGGTAAGGGTTAGAGAAGGAGTCAGGCGCCACGAATCCTGGGCAAAGAAATTGTAGGCGCGAAGCGTGGTCCTTGCCACCAGCGAAGTGCCGAGCGGCTTCGGCTGAAGATTGCCGTCGCGCACGGCGAGAATGCCAACGTTGTTCACGAGTCCCAGGGCGGCCGCGTAGAGGCGATCCCAGTTCTGGTCCTGGGCAACCGGCAGTGCCGCCGGGCGATTGGCGGAAGGAATGGTGAGAGAGCCGGTGACATCCGCGTCGAGGGTGGCGACAAGCGAATTGACGGAGCCGATGACTTTGTCGTCGCGGTCGTGAATGGTCGGGAGCCAGCGAATGTCCGCGCCAAAAGTCCAGGTGTGCTTGCCTTTGATCCAGCTTAGGTTGTCGGAATACTGCTTATTGCTGTCGTAAATGGCCTGATGGCGTGCGCGCTGGGTATCAACGTCAACGACGGTATCGATGAGGCCGGTGGCGCCGAGTCCCGGAGCGAGAGCGATGGCGCCCAGCGGTGTTTGGGTGCCGGGGAGATTGAGGTCCGCAGCGGATACGCGGGGGCGGATGGTATTGAAATCCTGGCGGCTGCGAATCCAGCCGGCATGGAAGGTATTGATGAGGTTGTCGCGAATCTGCCAATCCAAGCCGCTGGTGAAACCATCGCCCCGTATATCGGAGGCGCTGGCAGCGGAGGTGCCCTTGAGGAAGGAGACCTGGCCGCCTTGGCCGAGAGCATTGGGCGCCAAGTTGCGGTGGTACATATAGCGGCCGAAGAATTTGATCTTTTGGGTGAAGTTGTGGTCGAGACGGAAATTCACGAAATCGTCTTTCAGGGCCTCCGGGACGTTGGTTCGGAAACCCTCGGTATTGAAGCCATCGCCGACATTAGGGTCATTCGGCTGAGGCATCATGTTCCAAAGCTGCTGAACGGTTGGGCTGATGCCAATACCGCGAGGATCGCAAGGGAGATTTCCGCCGGGCCCGCAAGCGGTTGAGGTGGCGAGGTTGTACTGAACATTGTTGAAGGTGAGAATGCCGTTGCGGAGCGTATCCGTTGGCACGATTCGTTCGACTTCCACGGACTGGGGGAAGCGGCGGAGTTCATAGTTGCCAAAGAAGAAGGTTTTGTCCTTTCGGATGGGGCCGCCCAAGCTGAGGCCGCCACGGTTATCGTGCTGAGGCTGTTTTGGGGTGAATGGAGTGGTGCCGTTGGGGGTGTGGCCGTTGTCCCAGGTGTTTGCGTTGAGGGCGGAATTCTGGTGGTACCAATAAACGGAACCGTGATAGTCGTTTGTTCCCGACTTGCTGATGACGTTGATCTGTCCGCCTTCGGCGCGGCCAAAAGAGGCATTGTTATTGGTGACACCGACCCGGAACTCGGAAATATTTTCGACGCCGATGGGAATGATGGGCGTCTGGTTTCCGCCGCCCGCGATAACGTTATCGGTGATATCAATGCCATCGAGGTTGAAAGCGTTCTGATCGCTGCGCGCGCCGGCGATGGTGCCGCCGCTGTTGCCGAAACCGCCGCCGTTGGTGCTCTCGAAGGGTGTTGACATCGGCTGGAGCGTAAGAAGCTCGCGAGAATCGCGTCCAAGGGTGGGCAGGCGCATCAGTTCCGTTTCACCAACGACATTGCCGACGACTGCATCGGCGGTCTGCAGCTCGGCTTGGGAAGCAGCGGAGACCTCGACGGTTTCGCTTCCGGAGCGAATTTCCAGCTTTATATCGAGATTGTTGCTTTTGGCGACGTCAACGACGACGTTGGCGACGACGAAGGTGGCGAACCCGGCCTTGGTGACGGTTACCTTGTAGGTGCCCGGAGCAACTCCGGGAAAAGTAAACTGACCGGCGGCATTGCTGGCGATCTCACGGACTTCGTTTGTTGCCGTGTTTGTGAGCTGAACCTTGGCATCGGGAACACTGGCACCGCCGGGATCGGTCACCGTACCGAGGACGATGCCGGTATTGGCCGTCTGGGACCACGCCGGAACGGCGCCGGCGGCAAGAAGGAGCAACAGGGGAAGGGCTCGGTGCCAAACAAACTGCATAGTTCCTCCACGCTGAAAAGCAGCGAACGGGAGAGCCCGAGCGAAGTGGTGATTCGCACTCAGGTGTGCGGATCCCGCGATACCGGCGATTCGCTCCACGAGCCACGGGAAGCACGCCGGCGGCAAGGCACGCCGTGCGCTGCAAACGCCGAGATTCGTTGGGAGGAAGGCAGATATGTGACCACTCGCAGGCCCCACCGCGAAAATTGCGCATGAAATACACCAAGAGGCGGAACGATGTCAACAAATAATTCAATAACGAGAGGCGAACGCAACGTTTGTTGAGGCGTGGAGATGGAGATTTGGCGGCCCGAGAGGCAGAGACGCGAGGTAGGTCAAGCGGCAAGAGGTTGCCGGCTAGAGGCTTACTAGCCGGCATCACCGGCGGGGCTAGCCGGGGCGCAACGGTGTTGCGAAAGAAACAGGCGTGGCAGCCGCGAACGGCATTGGCCACGCCTGGCGAAAAACTTCGAGATGGGACTACTGGGCAACGACGAGGACGACGAAGGAACCGGGCTTGGGTTTGCCGCGGCGTTCGCCGGGGGCCGGCGGATCGAAATCCGCGGCCGCGAGAAAGATGTGGTGCGTCTTGGTATCGAGCGCCATGGTGCGGGCGCTGCGCTTGGTGGGGACATTCTCGACGACGGTGTACTTATCGGGAGAATCCTCGTGGATGACGGTCAGCGTGCCTTCGCCGTTCGATGAGAAAACATCGCGGGTGCCGGGATCGAAGGCGTTGGCGTCCACACCCTCGCCGATGGGAGGTGTGGCGACGACTTTGCCGGAGTCCGCATCGACAACGGCGACCATTTTGTTATCGCATCCGGCGAAGAGGCGGCGGCTCTGTGTATCCATGGCGAGGCCGGAAGGCGATTCGCAGGGCTTGAGAGGCCAGCGTTGCAGGACTTTGAGGTTCTTCGAATCGAGGTGAAGAATTTCGGAGGTATCCTCGGCGTTGACGTAAACGCTGCCGCGTCCATCGGCGGCGCCAAATTCGGGTTTGGCGGCGAGAGGAATGGTGCCGGCGACGGAATTGTCGGCGGCGTTGATGACGGTGGCATCCTTGCTGCGGCCGTTGAAGGCGAAGACGCGCTGGGTGGCGGCGTCGTAGATGATCGCGTCGGGATTGGTTCCGGCGGGAACGGTGGCGAGGGTTTTGAGGGATTTGAGATCGAAGACGACGACGTTGTTGGCGCGGCCGTCGCTGATGAAGCCGCGGCCGAGGTCATCGGCGATGGCGATGCCGTGGATTCCCTGCAAGCCCGTGATATCGCCGACGGTGGCGAAGGAGTCGGCATCGAGAACCACCACGTGAGTGCCGTGCGAGATGTACACGCGGCGGTTCTTCGCGTCCACGGTGGCGTAATCCCAGCCGGTATCTCCGCCGATGGGCAAAGTTTTGACGAGATGATAACCGGGAGCAGGCGCGCCGGAGACCTGGCGAAGAGAGATTTTTGCGGAGATGCCGAAGACAAGCAAGAAGGCGGAGATGGCGATGGTGAGGCGGAGTTTGGCGCTCATGTGATCCTCCAAGCGAAGAACTCGGGGCAACAGACGATCTTGCGGGTGGAACGATAACGCCGGGAAGATAAACGGCGGATAAATGCGGGAAGCTCGAGCTTCGCGGTTCGAAAGAGGCAAGGCAGTGCCGCATGCGGGACGCTAGAAGAGGCAGAACGCGGAACCGGCACCGGTGAGTTGGCGGGATTGGAATGAACGAAGGCAGCGCGCGGGAGGCACAGGCAAAAGCGCCCCGTGCTACAGGCTACTTGTGTTGATCGAACCAGCCGGCGACGTAGAGCATTTTGGCAATGTGGTGGCTGGGGCGGCGGCTGATGCCGTGGGGTTCCTCGGGAACACGCACCAGGACGGATTCCACGTTGAGGAGCTTGAGCGCTTCGTAAAATTGCTCGGCTTCGGAAATGGGAGTACGAAAATCGGCTTCGCCGGTCATCACGAGCGTGGGCGTTTTGACCTTGGCGACCAGATTGGTAAGCGAGCGCTGCATGTAGTGATCGGTGTTGTCCCACGGGAGGCCGGGGAACCAATATTTCGCGACCCAGGGAATATCGGAGGTGAGGACGAAGCTGTACCAGTTGATGACGGGATAAAGCGAGGCAGCGGCCCGGAAACGATCGGTGTGCTCGATGGTCCAGCAGGTGAGAACGCCGCCGCCGCTGCCGCCGGTGACGTAAAGGTGGCTGGGATCGATGTAGCCCTTGGCGATGACGGCGTCAACGCCGCTGTTGAGGTCGTAGAAATCGTCGCCGGGGTAGGCGTGGTGAATCAGATTGGCAAATTCCTCGCCGTAGCCGGTGCTGCCGCGCGGGTTCGTGTAGAGGACGACGTAGCCCATGGAAGCCCAGACTTGCTTTTCAAAATCGAAGCGGTCGCCATAGTCGCCGAAGGGGCCGCCGTGGATTTCGAGGATGAGGGGGTATTTTTTGGCGGGATCGAAATCGGGGGGGTGAACGATCCAGCCCTGAATCTTGCGATGGTCTTTCGAGGATTCGAACCAGATTTCTTCCACGTGACCGGGCTTTTTTTGCTGAAGGAGGTCCTGGTTGAGGGCGGTAAGGACTTTGGTCGCGCCCATAGTGGAGACGGCGACATCACCGGGGAGATCGCTGCGGCCATAGGTGTAAGCCAGGATTCCCGAGTGAGAGACGGAGAAAGAACCGCCGCCATAGGCGGAGGTGGCCGCGGCGACGTGCTCGGCGACTTGCTTGCAGGCGCCGTCCGTTGAGCAGAAGCCGAGCTTGGTATCGCCCTGATCGTTGTACATAAAGTAGAGGCCGGAATTGTCTGGGGCCCATTCGGGAGACTGGACGTCGCGATCCAGCTTCTCGGAGATGGATTTTGCGCCTGCGCCATCGCGGCTCATGAGGTAGAGCTTGGTGGTCTGGTGGCCCTGATAGCGGTCGTCGAAGCCGGTGTAGGCGATCCACTTGCCATTGGGAGAGACGACGGGATTGTTATCGGGCCCTTTGCGGCGGGTCAGGGCGCGAAGAGAGCCATCGGCGACGGCAAATTCGTAGATTTCGGTGTCGAAGGATTCGTGATCGGACTCGGGGTGGCGATTGGCGGAGACGATGAGGAATTTACCATCGGGAGTCCAGGAAGCGCGGGTGGGACCAAATTCGTTGCCGCCATTGGCAAATTGGCCGTTGGTGACCTGGCGAGGAGCGCCGCCTTCGGCGCCGACAACGAAGATTTGCATGAAGCCGGGCTTGAGGTAACCGGCACCGTTGAAGCGGTAGATGGTGCGGTCGTAGGCGGAAGCAGGCTCGGCCCATTTGGCGCCGGCGGGAGGAGCGGGAAGATCGGCGAGATGCGGGCCCTTGCCTGGGACGAGGGCGGAATAGGAGAGCCACTTGCCATCGGGAGACCAAGCGATCGCTTCGGGGGCCTGCTCAAGATTGGTGATGCGAGCAACCTGGCCGGAATCCATCCAGCGGACGTAAATCTGCGGCTTGCCATCGGCGTCGGAGAGATAAGCGATGCGTGTGCCGTCAGGGGACCAGCGGGGCGAGCTGTCGTTGCGATTGCCGGTGGTGAGGGGGCGGTGATCGGTGCCTTCGGCGTTGATGATCCAGAGGTTGGAATAGCGGCGGTCGGTCATGGGATCGGCGAAGCGGCGGACGTAAACGATTTGCTTGCCGTCCGGGGAGATTTGCGGATCGGAAGGAAGCTGAAGCTGAAATTCATCCATGACGGAAAGCTTGTGGGAGGAATCCTGCGCGCTTGCAGGCCGGGGAACGGCGAGGCTAAGGCAGACGAGTGCAACAAATGTTGAGAGCGTGCAAAGCTTCATGGCGCGGGCCTCCTTGCAGCGCGAAGGAGATAGCACCGGGCGCGGCGGAGTGTCAAGAGCGCGAAGGGCGAAGCGGAATGCGGCGATGCTAGAAGCGCGCGAGGAGACGGTCGATGGGAGGCGCGATGTGTTCCGCGAATTGCGCGACGCAAAGAGCGGCGAGAAGACCCGTGACGACATCCATGGTGTAGTGGGCGCGAAGAATGATGACGGCAGCGATTTCAAAAGCGGCAATCAGCACGGCAAACGCGGTGATGAACGGGCGCTTGAGACGCGCGAGTTCGATAGCCCCGAAGACGGCGATGGCGGTATGCGCGGAGAAAAAGAAATCGCCGGCGACGGAGTAGGTGACGAGCAGGGACGGGAAACCCGGATCGCGCCAAATCATGTGCGGCGGAGGGGGGAGAACAACGAGCCCCTGGACGAGCTGGCGAAGGAGCATGAGCAAGACCAGGCCGAGGAATGGGCGGACGGAGCGGCCGAAAATCCAGCCGGCGAGCAGGAAAACGCCGAAAAGGTCGATGAAGAAGGAGCTGAGGATTAACAGAGCGCCGGCGGCGCGGGGATTCTGGAACAGATAGGCATTGAGCGCGGCGGTGAGGCTGTGCAGCCTGTCCTCGATCCCGGCGGCCGAGAGGGGGCGGGCGCCAATGAGGGACTGCGTCCAGAACCAAATGGCAAGAAAGCCGGCGGTGATGAGGACGCGGATCAGAACCGCGTGCGTGAGCGTCCGGCGGGCGTTTCCGGGCGACGGAGCGACAGGCGCAGGCGGATGCTCGAGAGCAGGCATCAGACGCTCTGCTGCTGCGCGGTTTGCAGCGCGATGTCGCGGGCTTTGCGGAGATCAAGCTTGCCGGTGCCGAGATAGGGCAGCGCTTCCACGCGGAGGAACTGGTCCGCGCGAGGGCGCCAAAGGGCCGGCAGTTCGGATTGGGCGAGTTTCTTGAGGCATTCCTCGAGCTGAGGTTCTTCCAGGGTGTGCAGGACCATCAGGCGCTCCCCTTTCTTTTCATCGGGCACGGAGGTAACGACAAAGGTTTGCTCGGAACGGCCGGCGAGTTCCTGGAGCAAATCCTCGACCTTCCTGTGAGGCACCATTTCACCGCCGATTTTGCTGAAGCGGCTGAGGCGGTCGGTAATGCGGAGAAATCCGTCTTCATCCACCGTGGCAATGTCGCCGGTGTTGTACCAGCCATCCCGCAGCACGGCGGCGGTTTTCTCGGGCTTGTGAAGGTAGCCGCGCATGACGTTGGGGCCACGCACGAGAAGCAGTCCGGGCTGGTCAACGCCGAGGGGCTCGAGCGTTTCGGGATCGACGATCTTGACGGCGATGCCGGGGAGCGGATGGCCGATGCTGCCGCGCTTGCCTCCGACCTGCCGGAAAGAGGCGGCCCGGAAATCGCCACGATTGACGGTGACGACGGGAGAGCATTCGGTGCAGCCATAACCTTCGAGCGGGCGAATGCCGAAACGATCCTCGAAGGCGACCGAGATGCGTTCCGGAAGTTTTTCCGCGCCAGCCATGACGAAGCGCAAGCTGCCGAAATCTTCCGGTTCGCAACGGCGGGTGTAAGCGTTGAGAAAGGTGGGAGTGGCGAGGAGCATGGTTGCGGAGTACGAGCGAACGAGCGCGCCGACGACGCGGGCATCCAGCGGATTGGGATGGAAGACGACACCGATGCCAGCGGCAGCCGGGAGACACAGCGTGCCGGTAAAACCAAAGGAATGAAAGAAGGGGAGAATCCCGAGAACGCGGTCGTCGGCATGAAGCATGAAAACCTGGTTGAGCTGTTCGACGTTGGAAGCGATGTTGTAGTGGGTCAGGATGACGCCTTTCGGGTCGCCGGTGGAACCGCTCGAAAAGATAATGGTGGCGGTATCGTCGAGAGAAGGAAGACGCTGGCAGCCGGCGTGTTTCATGAGCGAGCGGCCGGGAAGAAGAACCGCGGCGAGGAAAGCGCCGAGGCGTTCCGCAAAGCGGGTATCTTTGGCGACATCCTCGATGAAAATGGGTTCGGCGGGCGGCCGAATGCGGACTTTTTCAAGGAAAACGCGCGCGGTGACGACGGTCTTCAGGTCGCATTGCCTGGCGGAGGAGGCGAGCGTCTCGCTGCTTGCGGTGTAATTCAAGTTGACGGGCACTTTGCCGAGGAGCATCGCGGCCAAATTCACCAGCGCGCCGGGAACCGAGGGCGGGAGGAGGACGCCGACCATTTCCTCGCCTGCCCAATGTTTGCGCAAGCGGCGCGCGAGCAAAACGGCCCGCGCGAGCGTGCCGAGAAACGTAACTTCGCGCGTTTGCCCATCGGCCATGGAAAAGCGGAAGGGGTAACGGCGCGCGGCGCGGATGAAGGAGCGCGGGAGCGTTTGCATTTGCGATTTGCGGCGGGCAAAGGCGTCCGCGCTCAAGTCCTGGACGGCCTGGCGAACCTGCTGCGCCGTGGCCGTTGCGGGCATGGATTTTCCGAAGGCGACGCGAATCGGATAGGGAACGCGCCTCGGAAACTTCCAGAGGAAGCGGCCGCCCGAGAAGCTGAAGACGGAGCCCCACACGCCATCGAGGCAGACCGGAATGATGGGAACGTCCACGCCTTTGACGATGCGTTCCATGCCGCGGCGAAATGGAAGCATCCGGCCGATGCGGGTCATCTGGCCTTCGGGGAAAATGCAGACGAGTTCGCCATTGCGCAAAGCCTCGGTGGCCTCGCGAAGAGAGTGAATCATTTCCCGCGGACCCTGATCGGAAGCGATAGGAATGACACCAAGAATTTTCGCGAAGGGCTTGATGAAAGGGTGGTCGTACGAACCCTTGAACATGAGGAAGCGGACCGGGCGGCCGAGGGAGGCGATCAGAAAAGCGGCATCGGCCATCGAGATGTGATTGGGGGTCAGCAATGCGCCGCCGCGGGCCGGCACGTTTTCGCGGCCGCTGACACTGAGGCGATAGAGAGTGTGCGTGGCGAGCCAAAGGAACAGCCGCAACAACGCATCCGGAAGGAGGTATAGCAAGAAGGCCGTGGCGGCGAGGGTGGCGACGGAAGCCCACAGAAAGATGGAGCCTGGATGCAGGTGCGCCCAATGCGAAAAGACGTAGTAGACGCCGGATGCGGCGGCCACTCCGACGAAGGACCACCAGTTGGCCGCACCGAGGACAATGCCCTTGTGGCGCTCTTCCGGCAAGTGCTGGATGAGGGCGCTGATCGGTACGATGAAGAAGCCGCCGGTAAAGCCGAGGCAAGCCAGCAACACAGCAACAGCGGAGAAAGACAAACCGGGGATGGCCAAGGCCAGGCCCAGTAGAGTCATGCCAACGGAGCCGAGCGGAATCAAGCCATATTCAATTTTTCCGCCGGAAAGAAATCCGGCAGCCAGGCTGCCAAAGCCGATGCCGACGGCGATAGCGGCGGAGAGGACCGAACCGTGAATGGAGTCGAGACGCAGCGTGTCCTGACCATAGAGGACGATGTTGAATTGCAGCAGCGCGCCGACAAAAAAGAAGTAGGTATTGCCGAGCACGGCGAGCCAGAGCACGCGGTCGCCGCGAATGACGCGCATGGGCGACCAGACGTCAACGAAGGAGGTGGCGCGAAATGGTTTGGCAGGATCGGCTGCGGGCACGCGAGAAATGCCAAAGCTGCAAGCCAGGCCCACGACGGTGAAGGCCAATAAGAGCGCGCCGGAATAGACTTCGCGGCCTTCAAAGACCTTGGCCAGAACCGAGCCGGCCACGCTGCCGGCGATGATGCCGAGAAACGTGCCGAGCTCGAGTATGCCGTTCCCCCAGGACAATTTTTCGGAGGGCAGAAGCTCCGGCAACAGCCCGTATTTCGAAGGGCCGAAAACGGCGCCTTGTGTACAGACCAAGAAAATCGCGGCGAGCGCCAGGGGCAAATTGGGCTGAATGAGCGAGATAACGGCCAGCAGCATGACGCCCAGCTCGAAGAATTTGGTCCAGATGGTGACGCGGCGCTTGCTGAAGCGATCGGCAAGGAAGCCGCCGCTCAGGGAAAACAAGATAAATGGCGCAGCAAAAAGGAATCCGACCAGGAGGACCAGGAGGTCGCGTTTGGCGGAGTCCTTTTCGATCGCCAAAATGAGATAGAGGACGAGGAACTTGAGGGCGTTCTCGTTGAAGGCGCCTTGAAACTGCGTGGCGATGAGGCTCCAGAAGCCGAGCCTCCAATTCCTCGGTGGCGCCGCCGCGCTGCTTCCGGCGTCAAGAGCCATTTCGTTGCCCCCGGGAGCGTGGGATCGTGCAACGGATATGGAACAATTCTAGCAGGCAACTTGCAGCGCCTGGTTGCGCCAAGGCAGCGTGTGACGAAAGCGGGACGCCGAAGCTCGAAGCTCTCGCGAGCTTTCGGAGAGAGCGGCGGCGCGCGCGTGTCCGGACTCCGCTCAGTTTTCCGCGTCCGAAACGCGGACGGATCTATTTTGAGGCTTCGGATTTCGCGGGCTTCTTTCCGGCATCAAGATGGTCAAAGTTGAGGGCGGCGTTGAGCAAGAGCATAAAGCTGCCCTGCGTTTCCTGGCGCCACATGGGGTTAATCGCGAAGAGAACGACGTGGCCGCGCCCGAGCGGAACATCCACGACGGCGGGAGCTTCGGCGAGTTCCGAGGCGCCGGCGAGCATGCCGCTGATCCACAGATTCTTTTCGTCGGCAAAACGCAGGACCACGCGGGGATAGAGAGATGGCGGCGGGATGATGGCGCCGAAGAACCCACGCACTTCGGGATCGACGTAGGTTTCCTGCTCGATGCGGCTGCGATGAACGGGCGGCTCGGGCTCCACCCAGGGACGCCCCTGCGGAATATCCGGCTCGTTGACGGCGCCACGACCACTGGGCCGTCCGGCTGCGGCTTCCTCTCCGCCGAGGAAGCCGCCGAAACGTCCGGCAACGGAAACGCGAAAGACAGGCGCCTGATTGAAGTAGACGCCGAGGCCATCGTCATAGCCGTAAGCGATGGGGCTGGTTTTATCCGCGACATTGGCGCGCGCGATCATGCCGCGAGCGCGAAGCTGGCGGGCGTCGGAGATGGTCACGGTGTCGGTGAGGCCCAAGTCAATGGGAAGGCGCGTGCTGCCGCCGACGGGAATGAATACGCCGCCCTCTTCGATGAATCTCTGCAGATTCGCCAGACCTTGGAATCCGAGGCCGCCCCGAATATCTGGAGCCTGGTCAACACCGGCAAAGTTTGGCGTGGTGGCGGAGTTTTCCCAGGGAATGGGCTCGCCGGCATCCGAGCCGTCCGGCCCGATGCGCTTGGGGATTCCGTTGATGAGCTGCGCGACACCGAAGAAGCCGGGCGGAAGAATAATCACGTCGTACTTTTCACGCAGGTTGGGCGTGGCGCGCACGTTCAGGTCGGAAATGTAGGAGTAGGGCACGCCGGTCTCCTCGAGAGCCAGGCGGAACCAGCCTTCGTTCTGCGTATCGGTCCAGGTGTGCATCAGGGCGATGCGGGGCAGGCCGATTTCGTGGCGCGCCACGTCCGGCAGGGCTTCAGCGCTGGCGACGCGAACGCCCAGTTCTCGCGCAGCCGAGTTCAAGCGCGTATCGAGATCCGCGGGATTGTTCTCGGCAGGGATCACGAAGGAGCCGGCGACGAATTTCTGTCCGGCGGCTTCAAACGCATCTTCGGCCGCGAAAAATTTCACGTCCTTTAGCCGGAAGCGCAGCGAGGCCAGTGCCGGCTCGGCGGAAGCGTTGATCAGGTAGGCTTTCACGGCGGGAGCTTTGCCCTTCACGGCGTGCGGGGGCGCGACACCGCCGCCATCGAATTTGGCGGGTGAATCCACCAGGGTCATCGGGGCTTTCAGGATGCTCACGTCGGTGACGCGCAGGGTCTTGACGTTGCGCAGGGGGCCGAGGGTCCAGCCGGTGTCGTCATAGGGGCGAGGATCGTTGACGGAGTAATACTGGGTGTCGAGCAGCATGTCCACCATGCGGCTGTAAGGCTGATCCATGCGGATGATGTAGCTGCCGAGCGGGATCTTCACGGTCTTAAAGGACTCGGAATTTTTGGCTTCGTCCCTGGCCTTCTCGCCCTTGCCGGCGTCCGCTTTGGGTTTTTCGGGCGTCTTCGGCGCTTCTACTTTGACCTCGACTTCCTGCTCGAGTTTCTGGACTTCGGCGCCCTGGCGTTGCAGGAGGCCGGCGAGTTGCGCGGCGAGTTCCGGGCGGCGGCCATCGTTGAGGATGGCCCAGGCAGCCGGCCCTTCGGTGGTGGCTTTCGCGACGGAACGCTTGCTCTTTTCGTAAAAGTCGCTGAGGAGCTCCTGCCCGTGGTCGGCGGTGTAGTTGAGGGAAAGGAGCACGCCGCTTTCCTCGAGATTGGTGTTGTTGCGGAGCGACCATTTGACTTTGGGGAGGGGCGGATTCGGGCGAAACCAAGTGCGGCTGGTTTGCTCGGGCCCGAGTTCGGCGTCACGCGTATCGGGGAAGCCGTTGCCGTAGGTTTCGTAGAACCGGCCAATGGAGTTGTGGCCATTGGCCACATAGAACATATAGTTGGGCGCCCAACCGTCGTAGAAACCGTGGGTCCAGACGCCGAATACGCCCCGCTCGGTCATGCCTTGAATGTCGTTATAGGCGAATTTCTGCCATTCGCTGACGACGATGGGATCAAGCCAGGCGTTATACGGGCCGGTGCCAGTTGAGACATAGAGGTAGGGGATGGATTCGTGCAGGTCGTGGAGCACTTGCGGGTGCCAGTCGAGGAAGTTTTTCATCATCACCTGGGAAAGCTTGAGGGCCATGCCAATGCCGTCGCGATTGTTGTCATGCTGGACGTAGTGCCCCCAATAGACGAGGGTTGGCTGGAGCTTTTTCGGATTGGCTTTTTTGTAGTTCCAGGAATCGACCATGCGGTCATGGCCATCCACTTCGACGATGGGGGTGATGAGAAAGACGGTGTTTTTGCGGATTTTCTGAATCATGGGCGAGTCTTCGATGGCGAGGCGGTAGGCCAGCTCCATGAGCATTTCCGGCGCGCCGGTTTCGGGCGAATGGATCGAGCCGGAAGCCCAGTAGAAAGGCTTGCCGAAGGCGATGAGCTGGCGTGCTTCGGCGTCCGTAATCTTGCGCGGGTCGGCAAGTTTTGCGGTGATGCCGCGGAGGCGGTCGAGTTGAGCGATGTTGGCTTCGTCGCTGACGGCAACGAGGAGAAAATCGCGGCCTTCTTCGCTTTTGCCGACGCGGAATACCTTGACGCGCGGACTCGCCTTGGCGAGTTCGTCGTAGTAGCGGTAGATGTCCTTCGAATAGGTGAGGAAATCAGGCGCGCCGACGATATGGCCGAGGATTTTGTCCGGCGAAGGGACGGTTGGCGAGGAGGGGAGGTGGTCAACAAGGTCCGTCAGAAAGAATTTCTCGGTCGTGTATTCATGAATTTTCTTGCCGTAAGCCTCGTCATTCGAAGCGCTGGCCGCAGCCTGAGCACAAGCAGAAACCGCGGCGAGGCCGGAGACGGCCAGGGCGAGCGCGCAGACGCCCGCATACGGAACGGAATTTTTCGCCGAGACCCAACGACACACAACTCGCCGCAGATTCATCACAATCCCTCGCTGTCCGGTTCTATCGAGCGCATCGACCGCTGCCGATGGGACGGACCGGCGGCAACAAACGTTTCATGGCGCTCCGGTATCCGGCCCAGAAACCGGCGTAGCATAATCCTTTCCTGCTGCGGAGGGAAGAATGGCAAAGGCGGACATGCGCGAACAGTGTGTGCTGATCACCGGAGCGACGGACGGGCTGGGCAAAGCCGCGGCACTGCTGCTGGCGGAGCGCGGCTATCGCGTTTTCGCGGCGGGACGCTCGGCGGAAAAGCGGGCGCAACTGGATGCGGCGGCCCGGGCCCGGCAACTGCCGCTGGAAACGCTGGAAATGGATGTTTGCGAAGACGGGTCGGTCCGGCAGGGCGTTGCGGACATTCTGCGCAAGGCGGGCCGCATAGACGTGCTGGTGAACAACGCGGGCTGCGCCTACGTGGCGTGCGTGGAAGATATGCGACTCGAGGACTGGCGGCGGCAGTTCGAGGTGAATTTTTTCGGGACGATACGCGTGACACAGGCGGCGCTGCCGCAAATGCGTGAGCGGCGGAGCGGGCGAATCCTGCTGATGAGCTCGGTCTCCGGATTGGTGACGCCGCCGACGCAGGGGGCATACAGCGGGTCGAAGCATGCGCTGGAGGCGCTGGGGAACGCGCTGCGGCACGAGCTCTATCCCTTCGGCATTCGGACGGTGCTGATCGAGCCGGGGTACATCGTCAGCGGCATCCAACAAACAGCGGTTCAGCTCGCCCAGCCGTACATGGAGCGCATCCGGAGCGGGCCCTACGCAAAGATTTATGAGACAGCATGGGCCGACGCAAAGGCGAGCCGGGCAGCCTCGAAGACAACGGCCGAGGATTGCGCGCGCGTGATTCTGCGGGCGATCGAGGCGCCAAGACCGAAGGCGCGTTACGCAGTGACGCCATTGGCACACGCCGTGAAGTGGGGCAAGCGGCTTCTGCCAGACAGCATCGTGGACGCGCAGATCCGGCGCCGGTATGGAATCGAGGCCTGAAGCAAGCTGATTTGGATGCAGGGCGGGGCAGGGCGGGGCAGGGCGGCGCGGCCTTTGAGGTGCAAGGAGATTTGCCGGGGCATGCAGCGTGGTTTCGGCGGGGGAACCGCTGTGAGCGCCAGGACTGCTTAGGGAAGATGGAGCACGAGAGTCTGCTGACGTTATTCGCGCGATTTGCGCGCGAGGCGCGCGAAGGGGGAATCGCGCGCGATGTGGCGGTCGTGCAGCGGCGCGGCTATCTGCGGGAGCTGCGGACGTACGCGGAGATCGCTGCCATGGCGGAGGAAGCCGCGCGCGGGCTGAGGGACGGCGACGTTCAGCCGGGCGAGCGAGTGTTGCTTTGGGGAGGCAATTCGGCGGAGTGGATAGCGGCGTTTTGGGGGTGCCTGATCTGCGGCGCAGTTGCCGTACCGATGGATGCCGGCGCCACGCCGGATTTCGCAGTACGCGTGATGCGCGATGCGGGCGTGAAGTTCGCTTTTGCGGATGCGCGGCACACGGTTGATGTGCCGGCGCGGCGATTGGAGGATTTGGCCGACAGCGCTAGAGAGTGGCGGCGAAGAACTTCGGACGGCAAAAAGGGAGCGATGGGCGCGGCGAAGGCCGCGCGAGATACGGTAGCCGAAATCTTGTTTACTTCCGGGACCACGGGCGAACCCCGCGGAGTGGTGCTGACGCACGGAAATTTTCTTGCGAATCTCGAGCCGCTGGAAAAAGGGATCGCACCATACCGCAAGTACGAGCGGTGGATGCATCCGCTGCGGTTTGTGACGATGGTGCCGCTGAGCCATGTATTCGGGCAGTTCATGGCGGTGTTCGTGCCGCCGCTGCTCGGCGCGACGGTGGTTTTCGAGGACTCGGGGAATCCAGCAGAGATGTTGCGAGCCGTAAAGCGTGAACGCGCAACGGCGCTGATCGCGGTGCCGCGGATGCTGGAGGGGGTGCAAGCAGGACTCGAGCGCTGGTTGGAAGCGCGCGGCGAAGCGGATTGGTTCCGCCGCAACTACGCCGCGGCGAACGGCGAGAAATTTTTGCGGCGCGTGTGGCGATTCCGGCGAATTCATCGGCGGCTGGGATGGAAATTCTGGGCGTTTATTTCGGGAGGCGCGGCGCTTTCCGGGGGAACGGAAGAGTTTTTGAGACGCATGGGGTACGCCGTGGTGCAAGGGTACGGGATGACGGAGACGGCTTCGCTGATTTCGCTGAACCATCCGTTTCGCGCGGCGGAGGGAACCATCGGAAAGGTGCTGCCGGGGCGGGAATTCAAGCTGGCGGAAGACGGCGAGATTCTGGTGCGCGGCAAGAATGTCGCGGCGGGTTATTGGGAGGGCGGAAGGCTGCGCGAAGCCGGCGAGGAAGGCTGGCTGTACACGGGCGACATCGGGGAGCTGGACAGCGAAGGGAACTTGCGGTTCCGCGGGCGCAAGAAAAATGTAATCGTTACGGCCGCGGGCCTCAATGTGTATCCGGAGGACCTCGAGGCAGCGCTCAAGAGGCAGCCGGGCGTGCGTGATGCCGTGGTGCTCGCGGAAGACCGCTGGGGAAACGCGGAACCCGCGGCTGTGCTGCTTCTGAGCGACGGGAACGAAAGCGCGGCGCGGCGCGCCATCGAGGGGGCGAACGCGGAACTAGCGGAATATCAGCGCATCCGGGATTGGAGTGTGTGGCCGGCGACGGACTTTCCGCGGACGGCCACGGGAAAGCCGCGGCTCGCGGAAATTCGCGCGCGGCGCGCACGGGAGCGAAAGGAAGACAGGATTGAAGGGCAAGCGCGGGAACCGGGTGCGCGAATGGCGCCGGCCGAAATCGCGGCGCTGATCGAGAAGGCCAGAGCCGCGGAGGCGCCGAGCGGCGAGCTGGAAAAAGAGCTGAATCTCTCGTCACTGGATCGCGTCGAGCTGCTGTCCGCTCTCGAAGAGAAATTCCGCGTGGAGCTGAACGAGACAGCGTTTGCCCGGGCAACGTCTCTTCGGGAGATTCAAGAGATGGTGCGCCGGCCGTCAGCAGAGCGGAGCGAGTATGTGTATCCGGCATGGGCACAGCGCGAGCCGGTCCGCTGGCTGCGGCTGCTGGTCTATTACGCGCTGGTCTGGCCCGCGACACAGATTCTGGGGCATCCGCGGGTGACAGGCCGCGAGAACCTGCGCGGCGTTCCGGGGCCCGTCGTGATCGTTTCGAACCACATCACGCGACGCGCCGATATCGGGCTGATTCTGGCGGCGCTGCCGGCGCGCTTTCGGCACCGCCTGGCCGCGGCGATGGGCGGCGAGAGCGTAGAAGAGATGCGGACGCCCGCCCGGGAGTGGTGGTTCGGCAAGCGCTGGGCGTGGCGCACGGGTTATTGGCTGCTCACCGCGCTTTTCAATGTTTTTCCTTTGCCGAAGTTTTCGGGTTTTCGGGAGAGCTTCCGTTTCGCGGGTGAGTCCATCGGGCGCGGTTACAGCGTTCTGATTTTCCCCGAAGGCGAAGTAAGCAATACGCAGACGGGCGAAATGGCGCCGTTTCAGCCGGGTATCGGACTGCTCGCCGAGAATCTCGAAGGGGTTGCGGTCGTGCCGATGCGGCTCGACGGTGTTTGGAGGATGAAGCGGGAAAGACGGCGGTTCGCGCGCCGCGGTGAAATTACGGTTCGAATCGGCAAGCCAGTGACGTTCGGCGCCGGAATGACACCGGAACGGATCGCTTCCGACCTTGAAATTCGGGTGCGCGAGTTATAGCGGCCCGGCCGCGCTCAGCGCGGCCGGGAATCGGAGCGCCGATAAACAAAACGGGCGGCGCACCGAAGAGCGCCGCCCGAGGTTTCCGGAATGAAGTGGATTTACAGGGGCTGAACGTTGGCGGCCTGCAGGCCCTTGGGGCCGCGGACAACCTCAAATTCGACCGCTTGGCCGTCGTTCAGGCTGCGGTACCCATCCGCCTGAATCGCGGAGAAATGGACGAAAACGTCCTCTCCGGTCTGGCGCTGGATAAATCCAAAGCCTTTGCTGGCATTGAACCACTTCACTGTTCCTTGTTCTTTGTTCACTTCTCGTTTCTCTTTTCGAAAAAGCTATCTGATGCTTCGACTGCCGAACCTGATCGAGCGCGGCTGCGGCTGTCCGTGGAGTGCGTTTCCGGTCCGCTCAGCGGGCACAAAAAAAGGCCGCAAGTTGGTTGAACACCTTGCGACCGCTTCACGACTCCAAAGACGATACAAGAGCAACAAACGCAGGTACAGTATTGCACAAAGCTGTCAATCTGTCCAGCACATTCTAGCGGCACATTCTAACGCCCTCATGAGCACTGTTCGCGGCGCGATCCGTGCTAGCGGCGGCTCGTGGGTGAACGATCTACTGCTGGTCCTCTGACGAAACCGCGGCGGACTGGGATTGCTGCTGGTTGCGCTGGAAGCGCCGCTGGCCGAAGCCCTTCGCCTGGCCGAGGCGCGCGGACTGCGCAAAGCCAGGATACTCGGCTTTCACTTCCTCGAGCGCTTCCTTAGCCGCTTTGCCGGCAACCGCGCGGCTCCGAGCCTGGATTTCGCGGGTGATCTTGGGCATTTCCGCGGCGACTTTCTGGCCAAGAGGAGAGCCATAGAACTGGAGCAAGCCCTTGATTTCGTCGTCGGTGAAATGGGCGTCGTAGACGGAAACGAGCTGGTTGGCGATCTGGTCCACGTCGAATTTCTTCTGATAGGAAGCGGAGAAGGCGTTGACGAAATCCTGGCCCTTTTCGTTATTGGGAACGGTGGCGAGCAAGTGTTCGCGGAATTGTTCCGTGGAATTGTTGATGGCGTCCTGCACCTGATCGCGAGCGCCGATGAGTTCCATGAGCGAACGAATATCGGCTTCCTTGACGGGATCGATCTTTGGCGCGACATCCTGAGAAGCGGCGGATTGCGCGGCCTGGACGGAATTCTGCGAAGCGCCCTGGATGGCGACGAGGAATGTTCCGACGTAGATGAGGACGAGAGCAAGAACGGCTTTCATGGCGTGACTTCCTTCTTTCCGGTTTCCGGCGCCGCTGACGCGAAAGGGTCGCTGCGACGCGCCTTGCAGAGAGTCTAGGATGAAGAGAAGCAGCGCGGACGGAGCGCACGGTACAGGTTTGCCGTGGTGTTTACCGGTCGCAGGTACAGGTGGTGCGGCTGAACGCGCGAAAGGGTTGGCCGGGACAGCGGAGAGGCTTGCGCCAGCCGCAACAGGCTGCGAGTCGCGCACAGAGAACGGGTCTGTTAGGATGCGACGCCATGAATGAACCAGCATTGGCGGCAGAGAACGCAGGCGCAAGGCAAGCAGGCGATCCGGGACAGATCGCGGAGCGTGAATCCGGACTGCATCGCGGGCTGAAGAAGGGACAGCTTGCGATGATCGGACTGGGCAGCGCCATCGGGACAGGACTGTTCCTGGGAAGCGCGATCGCCGTGAAAGCGGCGGGTCCCGCGGTGGTATTGAGTTTTGCGGTCGCCGCGCTGATTGCCATGACCATGATCTGGGGTCTGGCGGAAATGGCGGCGGCGCATCCCGCGGCAGGGACGTTCGGTCTGTACGCCGAGATGTATTTGCACGAGTGGGCGGGCTTCGCCGTGCGGCTGACGTATTGGCTGTGCGTGGTGATGGCGGTGGGGAGCGAAGTGGTGGCAAGTGCGATCTATTGCCATCTATGGATGCCCGGCGTGCCATCATGGGCATGGATTGCCGCCTTTTCGGGGGCCATTTTGTACGTGAATACGATGAGCGTTGGGCAGTTTGGGGCTTCGGAATTTTGGCTTTCCATGGTGAAGGTCGTGACGATCCTGGTGTTTATTGTGCTGGGAGCGGCGCTATTGCTTGGGGTGGGATTTCCGCGAATCGGGTTCGCGAACTACACCGAGCACGGCGGATTCCTGCCGAATGGATGTAGCGGCGTGGGGCTTGGCGTCGTGATGGGCGTTTTCAGCTTCTTTGGCGTGGAAACCGTGGGAAGCACGGCGGGAGAGGCGGCAGACCCGAAGGCAAGCGTGCCGCGAGCGCTGCGGCGAACGTTGCTGGCCCTGACGATTTTCTACCTGGCCGCGCTGACGGTGGTGGTCGGGATTGTGCCGTGGCCGCAGATTGGCTTGGGAGAGAGCCCGTTCGTGCGGGTTTTCGAGCAAGTGGGAATTCGCGGAGCGGGCCACGTGATGAACTTTGTGGTGCTCTCGGCCGCGCTTTCCAGCGCGATGGCGAATCTCTATTTTGCGGCGCGGCTGCTTTTTTCGCTTGCGCGGGGCGGGTATGCGCCGAAGGCGTTTGGGCGACTGAGCCCGAAGGGCATGCCGGTCGCGGCGGTACTGGCCTCGGCGGCCGGAATGGCGGCCGCCCTGGTGCTGTCGGGCGTGTTCAAGGATTCGCTGTTCGTGTACATGGTGGGGCTCAGCACCTTCGGCGGGTTGCTGGCGTGGTCCATGGTCCTGCTGACGCACCTGTCCTTCCGGCGATTCCACGAACGGCGGGGCCGGGCGTATTTGCGGTTAAGTCCGCGCGGGCCGTGGGCCTCGTTAGCGGGTCTTGGGAGCCTGATCGCGGTGCTGATTTCGACCTGGTGGGTGCCCGGGTTTCGGGTGACGCTGGTGGCGGGCGTACCGTGGCTGCTGTTCGTGACGGTGTGCTACGTTGTCTGGAAGAAGGTGCGGATGAGGAGTGCGCGGGCGGCGACTTCCGCACCCGCGGAATGAAGCAGGTCTCAAGGTGAACGCAATGGATGAGCTGCTGAAGTGGCGGAGCGAATTTCCGATCCTCGAGCGAACGACGTATCTGATCAGCAATTCGCTCGGCGCAATGCCGCGCGAAGTCTATGACAGCCTGCGGGCGTATGCGGATTGCTGGGCGGAGCGCGGCGTGCGCGCATGGGAGGAGAGTTGGTGGGAGCTGAGCGCGAGTACCGCCGACCTGATTGCGCCGCTGATCGGAGCGGGGCCGGGCCAGATCTCGCTGCATCAGAACGTGACCACGACCCAGGCGGTGATCGCTTCGTGCTTCGACTTCCGCGGACCCCGAAACAAAGTCGTGATGGTGGACCTTGAGTTTCCCTCGATTCAGTACTTCTATCACGAGCAGAGACGGCTCGGCGCGCGCATCGAGTTGGTCAAGTCGCCGGACGCGGTGCGCATCGATCTGGAGAAGCTGCTGGCGGCCATCGACGAGACCACGTTGCTGGTGCCGATATCCCAAGTTTTGTTTCGCAGTTCGTACGTGGTGGATGCCAAGGCGGTGATTGAGCGGGCGCATCGCGTGGGAGCTCACGTGGTGCTGGACTTATTTCAGGCAGCCGGAACGATTCCGGTGGACGTAAGGGCGCTGGGAGCGGATTTTGCGGTGGGCGGAGTGCTGAAGTGGCTGTGCGGCGGGCCGGGGGTGGCGTACCTTTATGTGCGCGAGGATCTGCGAACGAAGCTGGAGCCGGCGCTGACGGGCTGGCTGGCGCACCGGCGGCCTTTTCACTTTGAGCCGGGAGCGATCGATGCGCGCGACGATGCGTATCGCTATATGAATGGCACGCCGCACGTCCCGGCGCTCTATGCGTGCCGGCCGGGACTGGAGATATTGAACCGCGTGGGGCCGGCCGCAATTCGCGAGAAGTCCATGCGCATGACGACGCGGCTGCTCGAGGGGGCAAAGCAGCGCGGCTGGCGCGTAAATACGCCCGAAAATCCGGCGGAACGCGCGGGAACCGTTTCGGTGGATTGCCCGCACGCGGCGGAGGTCTGCCGGGAACTGCTGGCGCGGGACGTTCTGGTGGATTATCGCCCCAACGCAGGAGTGCGCCTCTCGCCGCACTTCTATAATAGCGAAGAGGAGTGCGATTTCGGGCTCGCGCAAATGGCGGAGATTCTCAAGACGCGCGCCTGGGAAAAGCACGCCAGCGTTGGAAGTCCCGCTTGAGCCGCTGGGAAGCGGGGCGCCACGGAGGCTGGCGCTCCACCCAATGAGTTGGAACTGGAAGCATTTGCGGGAACACAGCCCGGAAACGAGCGAAGAAACCGGGGCCGGCGAGGATGCGTTTGCCGAAAAGCGCGCGGCGATGGTGGAGAAGCAGATTCGGCGGCGCGGAATCGAGGACCCGGCGGTGCTCGGCGCGATGCTCGCCGTGCCGCGGCACGAATTCGTGGCAGAGCAGTATCAAGCACAGGCCTACGAAGACGGACCGCTGCCAATCGGGGGCGGACAGACAATTTCGCAGCCGTATATGGTGGCGCTGATGACGGCGGTGCTAGGTCTGAAGCCGAGCGACCGCGTTCTGGACGTCGGCACCGGCTCCGGCTATCAGGCCGCAGTGCTCTCGCGAATCGTGGCGGAAGTGTATTCGATTGAAGTGCGGGAGGATTTGCGGGCGGAAGCGAAGCGGCGACTCGAGCGCCTGGGCTACAACAACGTGCAGGTATTCCAGGGCGATGGAACCCTGGGATTGCCTGAACACGCGCCGTATGACGGCGTGCTCGTCGCGGCAGCGGCGCCCGGCGTGCCCCAGCCGTTGCTCGAGCAGCTTGCGGAGGGAGGGCGCCTGGCCATTCCCATCGGAGACGCCGGGTATCAGGAGCTGGAACTGGTGGTGCGGACTGCCGGCCGTTTCGAGCGAAAGCGGCTGGATGCGTGTCAATTTGTGCCTCTGATTGGGTACCATGGTTGGCCGGAAGCGCCCCCGCGATGAGCCCAGCCGAGCCGGAACTTAGCATCGTCATTCCCGCCTACAACGAAGAGTTGCGGCTACCCGCCTCGCTTGAGAGGATCGCGGCGTTTCTCCATTCGAAGGGCAGACCGGCGGAAGTGATCGTCGTGGATGACGGGTCGCGCGACCGGACCGCGGCTGTTGCGGAGACCTTTCGCGGCAAGATTTCTTCGCTGCGTGTGGTTTCAAACGGCGTGAATCGCGGGAAGGGCTACAGCGTGCGTCACGGGATGCAGGAAGCACGCGGCGACGTGGTGCTCTTTACGGATGCGGACCTTTCGGCGCCTATCGAAGAGTCGGAGAAACTTCTGGCAGCGCTCGAGGAAGGCAACGACGTGGCGATTGGCTCCCGTGCGGTGGACCGCAGCTTGATCGAAGTGCACGAGTCGCCGCTTCGCGAATTTGCGGGAACCATTTTTAACAAGATTGTGCGGATCACGCTGCGATTGCCGTTCGTGGATACGCAATGCGGCTTCAAAGCGTTCCGGCGCGAGCGGTGCAGGATTATCTTCAACCAGCAGCGCATCGAGCGTTTCGGGTTCGACCCCGAATTGCTGTATCTGGCGCGCCATCACGGCTTGAAGACGGCGGAGATTCCCGTGCGCTGGGCGCATTCGCCGGCGACCAAGGTAAATATGTTGCGCGACAGCCTGCAAATGTTCGGGGATGTGTTCAAGATCCGGTGGAACGCGATGGCGGGGAGATACCCGAAAGGCGCGAAGGAGGGAGCGCAGGGGCAGGGGCGTTGATCTACTTTGTATTACAAAGTACTTGACAGATTTCGCTTCCGCCGGTTAGGGTAGGGGCATGGCTGCACCGAGTCCTCTGCGGTCCTCGACGGCGCCGATTCCGATTGATGCGCGGGCGGCGGATCATCTTCGGTATATCCGAGAGACGATGGCGCGGGCGGCGGAATTCACGGCGGTGCCCGGCTGGGGCGGCGTGGCGATGGGCCTGACCGCGCTCGCAGCGGCGTGGATCGCTCACCGGCAGGCGACACCGAGGGCCTGGCTGACGGTATGGCTCGTGGAGGCGTTTGTCGCGGTGGCCATCGCGGCGGCCACGGCGGCGACCAAAGCGCACCGGGTGGATTCGCAACTATTTTCGGGGCCGGGGCGCAAATTCGTGCTGAGCTTTGCGCCGCCGATTGTCGCCGGGGGTCTGCTGACGTTCGCGCTTGTTCATGCCGGAGCGGTGGCAACCCTGCCCGGAGTGTGGCTGCTGCTTTACGGCGCGGCGATCGTGACGGGCGGAGCGTTTTCGGTGCGCGTGGTGCCGGTGATGGGGCTCTGCCTGATGGCGATGGGCACGGCCGCGATCCTTTCCCCGGCAGACTGGGGCGATTGGTTCATGGCGGGAGGATTCGGGATCGTGCAGATGATTTTCGGATTTTTGATCGCGCGGAGATTCGGAGGCTAAGCGAATGGCCAAGTCCTCGACAGCGCGAGACGAACGGGTGCGGCGGAGGGACGCCGGGCCATCCGGGGTAGCCGCGGCTGCGCGGGAGGGTGTTCCGCAGGACCTGGACCGGCTGATTCACGAACGGATGCGGCTGGGGATTGTGAGCGCGCTGGCAGTCAACCGGTCGCTGACCTTCAACGAGCTGAAGGCGCTGCTGAAAACGACGGACGGCAACTTGAGCGTGCATGCGCGGAAGCTGGAGGAAGCACAGTACATCGTGTGCGCAAAGTCTTTTGAAGGGCGGCTGCCAAAGACCGAATACCGGCTGACGGCAAGCGGGCGGAAGGCGCTGGAGCGGTATCTCAATCATATGGAGGCCCTGATCCGGGCCACGCGGGAAGGCTGACGGGCAAATTTTTTTGCGCCTATGCTTTATAGCGAAGAGTAGTTTGCAGTACAGCGGCGGAGGAATACCGGGTGCGACATGAACCAAGCTTTTCCACAGAACGTCGCCGAGCGGCCTGTGCCGCGCGATCAGAATCTGCTGCACGTGGGCATCATTTCGGATGGAAACGGCCGGTGGGCGAGCGCGCGAGGGCTGCCCCGCTCGGCGGGCCATCGCGCGGGAGCGGAAGCGGCTCGGCGGGTGATTGAGGCCGCGCCGCGCCTGGGAATCCACACGCTGACGATGTTTGCGCTGTCTTCGGCCAACTGGAAGCGGCCCGAGGCGGAGGTGGACGCGATTCTCCGGCTGCTGCACGAATACGTGCTTACGGAAACCACGAGTTGCATGCAAGAAGGAGTGCGGTTAAGCGTGATTGGACGGCGCGACCGGCTGCCCCGGACGCTTCGCGAGGCGATTGCGGACGCGGAAGCGGCAACGGCTCGCGGCACGCGTCTGCACCTGCGGCTGGCGGTGGACTATTCGGCGCGCGATGCAATCTATGCGGCGGCGTGCCGGTTCTATAAGGTTACGGAGCTTTCGGCCGAGTCTTTTGCGCGCGTGCTCTCGGAAGTGAACCGGGGCGGCTCGACGGATCTGGACCTGCTGATTCGAACGGGAGGCGAGCAGCGCCTATCGGATTTTCTGCTCTGGGAAAGCGCGTTCGCGGAATTGGTGTTCCTGCCGAAGCGCTGGCCGGATTTTACCGTGTCGGACCTGGAAGCTGCGCTCGCGGAATACTATCGGCGGGAGCGGACCCGAGGAGCGCTGCCCGCGGAAGCTGTGAGCTAACGGCGGGCGAGTCCACCGGAGCGCGGGAGCCCCGCGAGACTATCGCGAGGACCCGGCGCTTTGGCGGAGAACGAGCGCTGCCAGCATAAGCCGGCTGCAATTGACGGATTCCAACGGGAGTATTGAGATCATGAAGGCGATGTAGGCCGCTTCAACCGGCTGCTCTGCGCGCCCGGTACATGGCGAAGGCCTTTTGCAAGACTCGAGAGGCGGTTTCCGTTAGTCCGAACTGAGAGAGCTCCTGCTCGGACGCAAACCTGGCGTCGGTAACATCGCTGCCAGCCCGGAGGCTGCCTTCAACCACCTCGCACAGGTAGTCGATGATGACGTAGTGAAAGCGGGGGCGTTGATTGGCCGGAGCGTCCGCCGGGAGGATGTGCTTGTTCTGGTCGCTGCTACCGTAGATGCGATCGAACACTTCGATGACATCGAGGACGCGGACGTGCAAGCCGGTTTCCTCGAGGAGCTCGCGCGCCACGCCTTGCTGGAGGGATTCTCCCAGCTCGAGCATACCGCCGGGAATCGACCATTCTCCGCGCAAGGGCTCACTGCCGCGCCGAATCAGTAGCGCGCGCTCATTCAGGATCACCACGCCGCCGACCCCGACGAGCGGGCGCTCAGGGTATTCTCGTGAGGAAGCCATGCCAGACGCCGTATCTCTTCGTACCGGAGGCACTGGTACGATGCGCAGGAGTTGAATTCCGGATGCGCGGTATATAATACGATGCAAGGTGGCGAGGGCGGTTGAGCCACCGTTCTCGCAAAGGTAACGGAGGTCGTCGCCGTGATTCGCTGTCCCGAATGTTCCGCCGAGATTGACGTCGATGAAGACGAAGTGGAAGAAGGCGAGATTCTGAGCTGCCCCGAATGCGAATCGGAGCTGGAAGTATCGCAAACGCATCCCGTCCACCTGAACCTGATTTCTGACGATTTGGACGAAGAGGAAGACGAGGACGAAGCGGAAGGCGATTTGGGCGACGACGAAGATCTTTCCGGCGAAGACGAAGAAGAGGACGACGAGGAAGAAGACGAAGAGTAGCCTGGCATCTTTGAGAAAGTGCCGCGCCATCTAAGAGCCGAGGAGCAACTCCGTTGGCCATTTCTCGCCTGCATGGTGTGTTCTTGCTGTCAGCGTTGGCGTGCTTCGCCGCTCCCGCAGTGGCACAGGAACAGGCGTCACCCAAGCCTGGGACGGATTCCGCGCAGGCGGCCTCTTCCAGCGCAAAGAAGAATAGCCACGCCTATGATTTTCTGATTAAGGGAACCGTCTTCACGGATAAGGCGCTGGCCTTTCCAGGTGTACAACTGCGAATCAAGCGCGCGGGTGAGAAGAAATTTCGCTGGCAGACCTATACCAATTCGCGCGGCGAATTTGCGGTGCGCGTGCCGCAGGGATCGGACTACGAATTGGCGGTGCATGCAAAAGGATTCGCGGACCAGACGCGAGCCATCGATGCAAAGACTGGCGACTACCTGGACGACATCGTCTTCCGGATGCAGCCCACAGGAGGCAAAAGGTGAGATCGAGTGCGCGATGGACCTTGATGGCCGCAATAGGCGGCGCATTGCTGATTCTGGCGGGCGCTGCGGCAGCGCAAGATGCCAAACGCGAGGCGCAACTCCGAACGGTCACAGGAGTCGTCACCGACAGAGCTGAAAACCCCGTGACCGGGAGTGTTGTTTTTCTTCAGAACATGCGCACAAAAGTTGTCCGCAGCAGCTACACGGAGCAAGACGGCGGTTACCGGTTCAGCGGACTGGACCCGAATGCGGATTACGAGGTCCACGCCGAGAAAGATGGCGCGAAATCCGCCACCCGCACCGTTTCGAGTTTCGATACACGCAAGGAGATCGTGCTTAACCTGAAGATCGACAAGAAAAAGTGACCGGCGCGAATCGCGCTCCTTCCAAACTCAAGATTGGCCCGCCCTCGCCCATCCGAAAGGCGCGCCCGTTGCGGTCCGAAGGTCGTGTGCCAAGCCTTGCTTCCGTTTCGGGAACTAATTCTGCGTTCTGGGACATTTAAGCTAATGAGAATGCGCAACTCTCGTCCGGGTCTTTTCGGAATTGCAATTCTGGCCGCTCTGGGTTCGGCCGGGTTTCTGCGGGCGCAACAGCCCGCGCCACCTCAAGCCGACCCGCCGGGCGATCCCAAACCCTCGGCGGCAGAAAAGAAGCCAGACGGGCCGCGCCCCAAATCGAGCATCGAGCGCGAAACCGGCACCGTGAATGATCGCATTTTTGAGGTGATGCCCAACTACGGCACGGTTTATGCGCCAACCACTCTTCCGCCGATGACTAGCGGACAGAAATTTCGCCTCGCCACAGCGGGGGCGTTCGATTACTTCGCGTACCCCTTCAATCTTTGGCTTGCAGCCATGGCGCAAGCGAACAATGACCCGAAATCCTGGGGCCAGGGCTGGGGAGCCTACGGTAAACGCTTCGGCGCTTCCTTCGGAGACAACACCATCGGAACGTACATGACGACCGCGGTCTATCCGACACTCCTGCGGGAAGACCCGCGCTACTACAGGATGGCCCGCGGAAAATTCGCGAAGCGCGCCATGTATCCGATTTCGCGGCTCTTTGTCACACGCGCGGATTCCGGAGGCAAACGTTTTGATTTTTCGGAGCTGTTCGGCAACGCTACAGCCACCGGCATATCCAACGCGTATCACGCGCCTGAAGATCGGAGTCTCGGACGCAACTTGGGCACTCTGGGCATGCTGTACATGTGGGACGGCGTCTCCAATGAAATGAAGGAGTTCTGGCCAGACATCCGCCGCAAGGTGCTGCACAAGCAGACACCTTAGGAGCGCTCACGAAATCTTGAAGGGTTTCTTCCGCGGCGCGAGAACGCGAATAGCCTTAGGGATAACCGCAATTTCCACCGGCGTGTTTCCCAGGATCTCTCCATCGGCGTGAAACGCGCAACCGGCTCACCCCGAAACTCATCGGCGACCTGCTCTGCGCCACCATCCCGCCGAGCGCATAGCCGACACTCAGCAACAGATTCTGAGTTTGGGTGCAAGGTTTGTTCGGGAAAGATGGTGCCGGCGGGGGGAATCGAACCCACGGCCTAGGGATTATGAGACCCTCGCTCTGCCACTGAGCTACGCCGGCCGACGAGCAAATGTTCATGCTACGGAGGAGCGTGCGAGTGTGTCAAGCTGCTGAGCAAGGTGCTGAGGCGGGCCATTTCGGCCGCCCCAGAAGCAGAAGCCAGGGCGCCAGCGAGTCCCAAAGCTTTTAGTACTACCGTACCGTTGACCCAGCGGGTTCCCAACACTAAGTTAGCGGTGGTCACGAATCACGCCGGCTGGGCGGCAGGCGAATACCTGGCGAACGGGCGGCGCAAGGAGATGTGTATCGATTCGTAACAGACTTGACCGTTTGTTTCACTTGACTTCTATCTATTAAAGGATAGAGTGTCGCCGAGGTTTTCTGTCCCTCGGAGGCACTATGTCACGTAAGCTAACGGTAGGCTTCGCGGCCATGTTGGTTCTGGTCGGAGCCATGAGTCTGAAGACTGCGGTGGCAACGCACGGCGATGGTCCCGTAATGTTGGCCATCGGTGGAGCGCCAGCGCCACCAACGCCTTGGAAGATTGGTGGAGCACCGGCGCCACCAACACCCTGGAAGATTGGTGGAGCACCGGCGCCGCCAACGCCCTGGAAGATTGGTGGAGCACCGGCGCCGCCAACGCCCTGGAAGTAAGTCCGTAGCCTAAGACGAAGCGCGGACCGGCTGGGGCGTAGATTGGAACAACGTGCCTAGCCCGTTCGAACTCTTGATTTGGTTTGTCTGCACGCTCCTCGAGTTAAGCGTAGTAGGGTGCGCGTTGTGGCGTGGTGTGTTTCGACGTTACCTCGCCCTGAACGTCTATATGCTGGCGTGCGCTGCCGTCAGCATTGGACGATTCCAGATTCTATCCTCGCACGGTTTCACCTCTGCTGAGTACGTCTATTTCTACTACTATTCAGACCTCCTTTTGACTATTGGCCTGTACTGCGCCCTCATGAGCTTGTATGCCCACGTCTTTGAGGAAATGGGCGCAGAGCGACTAGTTCGTTTCGGCGCATTGCTCCTGCTGTTGGGAACCTCGGCTTTTTCATTTCTGATTGTGGAGCAGGCTTCGAACAAAATCGTAAGCCGATTCGTGGTCGAACTCTCTCAAAACCTTTATTTCGTTGGCTTGGTGCTCACGTACGTGCTGTGGGCGGCGATTCTTAAACTGCGTGAAACTCGGACGCGCCTAATTCAAATTGTTCTTTCCCTGGGCGTGTACTTGAGCCTATTTGCGGCCGATTACGCGCTGCGCAACCTTTATCCCTCGCAGCGGTCGCTCTTCATATCGTTGCTGCAGGTCATCGGGCTGTTCTTGCCGCTGACCTGGGCCTATGCTTTCTGGCGCTTGCCCGAGGAAGCTCGGATGGCGCCAGCGCGCTTGGCGGTGGCGCCCCGATGATGGCCAGTGTGATCTTTGTGGTCTCGTTGGTATGCCTGCTGCAGTTCTTCGTCTCGTATTGCCGTTCGGTGATTGCGGCTTCGGCAAAGCAGCCGCTGTCACAGGAAGTGCAGGACGTGACGGGGCTCAAGAATTCGGCATCGCGCGAGGACTTTGCCCGCGTAACCCAGCTCCTGCACCTTTGCCCTGAGCGTCCGGAAGATCGCAATCGTGTTCATGCAATCGGCGCGTACTTCAGCCTGCTGGGCGTCCTGCGCGCGACCGTCGCGCGATTCATCCCCTCGCTCCGTGAATGGACCAGCCTCGAGCAGGGACAGTGCGCGTATTTCGTGGCCGTAGCGCTCGACCGGCGTATCGCCTTCAGCCGCGAACTCCTGGCGCAACAAATGGACGCCTGAGCGCAGCGCGCTGCCAGCCACATCCTGCCGCTGCTCTTTTCGCCACATCTCGAGACAAATTCCGCTTTGACATTGTGTCCGTCATGTTACGCTAAGTGCGTTCCCTCCTCACCGGAGTGGAAGCGTCCGCAGCGCAAAACGACCGGTGACAAAAACTTGCTCGCAGTGTGGCGCGGTATTGCCGTCAAGCGTACTGGCCTGTACTTTTTGTGATTCGTCCCTGGCCAAAGGCCCTTCCGGAGAGACCGGATTGGTTTCCGCAGCCTCTTGGATGGAGCCGGAAGGAAGAGCCTGGCGCGGAGAATTGGAGCAGCGGCTAGCCTCCTACCGCGCGCGGCGGAAGAAGTCTTCATCGCTTGATCTTCCGCAACTTCCGTTTGACACCGCCGGGCCCGGTCCCGCTGGCGCCGGCGTGCTCATTGCCGAACCGGCCGTGCCCGCGGAGGAGGAATTTTCGTTCACCATTGCGATCGGACGCACCGCAAACGCGGGCGACCGGGACGCCCGTGTCGTGATCGACGTCTCGTCGGAAGCTTCCAATGCGGCGGGCGTGGCGCCGCCGCGCTCGAGCGGGATTCCCGCGCCAGGCCTTTACCCGGTCGCCTCCATGGAGGACCGCCGGCTCGCGGGACTCGCCGACGCCGCGTGCTTGTTGTTTGCTTATGGAGCCTTCCTCGCTCTTTTTGGCTCGCTGGGGGGCCAATTCACGCTGAGCAAGCTGAGCGCCGCTGTTTGCGCCGCGACGTTTGCAATCGTCTATTTCCAATACTTCGCGTTGTTCACTGTTTTCGGGGGAACCACGCCAGGTATGATGCTGCGCGGTTTGCAGGTGGTGAGTTTCGACGGGGAATCTCCCGCTCCGGCGCAAATGGCATGGCGCAGCGCGGGGTACATGCTTTCCGCGGCCACGTGTTTTATCGGATTTCTCTGGTCCATGTGGGACGAAGACGAGCTCACCTGGCATGATCGGCTTTCGCGGACATATCTGAGCCGCGCGGAAACATTCGCGGACATCGAACCCTCAACGGTTGCTCAGGGGCGCTAAGGCTCGCTCGCTTCTTGAGGCGTGCCTCCGCAATACGGATGGCGGCAAGGCCTTGGCTTTCGGTTGCGCCGCACCAGCACGTCCCCTCTTCCTGCACGCGGCGAATCACTTCATAAACTGCGCGAGGCAGGTTTCGACTTCTATCCGCAAATACGAGCGCGAGAATGGAATCGGGGGAAAGGGGAACAAGGGCCGAATTGTCTGGCTATTTTCTGACCGCTTCGTCCGAAGCGATTTTGCCATCACGGATGTGGATGATGCGGTGGGCGTGCTGCGCGATGTCGTTTTCGTGGGTGACAAGGATGATGGTATTGCCCTGCCCATGCAGCGTCTCGAAAAGCGCCATAATTTCCTCGCCCGTGCGGGAATCGAGGTTACCGGTGGGTTCATCGGCAAGCACGATGGACGGTGAATTGACCAGGGCTCGGGCAATGGCCACGCGCTGGCGCTGCCCGCCCGAAAGCTCGTTGGGCTTGTGGGTCATGCGCGAGCCGAGATCCACGCGTTCGAGCGCCTGCTTTGCCTTTTCCAGCCGTTCTTCGGCGGGCGTTCCGTTGTAAATCAAGGGCAGCTCGACGTTGTGAAGCGCGGTGGCTCGCGGAAGCAAGTTGAACGTCTGAAAAACGAAGCCGATCTCCTTGTTGCGGATGTAGGCGAGCTCATCGTCATCGAGCTCGCTTACCAGGCGGCCCGCCAGCCAGTAATTCCCCGAACTTGGCGTGTCCAAACAGCCGATCAGATTCATCAGAGTCGATTTGCCCGACCCCGACGGCCCCATGATGGCGACGTATTCTCCCTTGCGAATCTGCAAATCCACGCCGCGGAGAGCGTGGACCTGCTCGGCCCCCATTTCGTAAACCTTCGCAAGAGACTCGGTCTTGATAACCGTGCCGGCGCTGACCAGGTCCTCGCGATAGGTTGCCGGCGCCACCGTGTCCACAGCCATTGGGAGTCCTCTTAGCCCTGTTGATCGTCGGGTTTCTTCGGCGCGCTGTTATCGACCTTGATGTCCGCTTCGGGCTTCAGCGTTCGCAGCGCTTTGTAGCTGCCGACCACAATCTCGTCGCCCGCGCGAAGTCCTTTGGTGATCTCGATATCCGTGACTCCGGCAATGCCGGTCTCCACCGGGCGGAAGAAGGCTTTCTTGCCGTTGACGACGAAAACGCCCTGAATCTCTTCCTTTTTGTTGTCGCTGCCGGCGGTTGGTGGAGGCGGAGCGGCAAGCGTCACGCCGGATTCGCTCTTGGTGTGCTTGGCCGCGTCCTCCAGGTCCTTGCGCGTCCGGACTGCCAAAGCCTGAATGGGAATCGCAATCACGTTTTTGCGTTCCGCAGTCTTGATCTTTGCCGTTGTGGAAAGCCCGGGACGCAGGTTCTCCGGCGGATTATCCAGCGTCACCACCACCTTGAAATCCTTGGCCTCCTGCGTGCTCGTAGTGCTCTGAGTCGTCGCAAGACCCGAGCTGCGCAGCACAGCTTGCGAGCCAATCTCAGTCACTTTGCCTTTGAAGACCTTGCCAGGCACGGCGTCGATTGTTACATCCGCATCCTGCCCGATCTTCACGTTCACAATGTCGGTCTCGTCCACCTTTACTTCCGCTGTCACCACGGACATATCCGAAAGCGTCATGAGAAAGCTGCCGTTGGCATTCTGAATGCCAGGCACCACGTACTCGCCCATTCGTACGGGAAGATAGCTGACGATTCCATCAATCGGCGAAATGTATTTCGTCTTATGAAGAATATCCGTGGTGTGCACGAGAACCGCTCGGCTCTGTGTAAGCTGGGCGCGCGCCTGTTCGAGCTGCGCCTTGAGGGAAAGCATGCGCGCTTTGGACGATTCCACGGTTGCGACCGCGGCATCGTAGCTGGTTTTGCGCTGGTCAAAATCCTGTTTGGGGATGAGGCCGTCCTTATAGAGGCCTTGCCCGCGCTCGTAGTCCAGCTTGGCTTTTTCCAGATTGGCCTGCTGCGTTACTAAATCAGCTTGAGCCGCCCGGTAGCTTGCTTCCGCGGCTTGCACGCCGGACTCTTGCGAGGTGATCGCGGCTGCTTGCGCCTGAACGTCGGCGTTCGCCTGAACGTTTTCCTGCTGCAAAAGCACTTCGCCCCTTTTGATGTGGTCGCCTTCCTTAACGAAAATGTCAGTGATGCGGCCAAAACCCTGAGCCGTGACATTGGTGTAGGTCGTGGGTTTGATCTCACCTGAGGCGGTTACCAGCGAAACCAGCGAATCCGCGGTGGCGACTTTTGCCGTTTGTACCGTGACGACGCCTTTGTTGGCGGCCTTCACGCTGACCAGAACGATTACGCCCAGCACGACCACGGCCGCGACGCCAATCGTCACCTTTTTCCACATCTTCATGCCATTCCCCTTCATGCCGCCAGCCCATCTGGTGACCTCCTGCCACCTAAAGCCGGAGGGCACAAATCGTTTCGATGTATTTAGACGTTCTAACTTGCCATACGCCCTTGCGCGTCGAAATGTTTCGCGGGGCAAGGTACGTGTGCGCCCGGGTTAGGAGCGCGTTCGGCTATGCCAAGAGCCTCGGAAGTGGCGGCAATGAGAAGCCCGTGCGTCCCTATTTTACGCTAACTTGGGGAAAATAAAAGGCTTCCAAGACATCGCTTGCACCCGCGAAGAACCGGCCTCTTGCTTAGACGCAAGTACGCCGCCGGTCGTCGCTTTGACAATTGGGATCGGAGGCGAAAGGCCCATCGTTGCTCGACTCCTGGTTGAGCTCCTGCGGGAACACCCTGAACACACGGGTTACCTGACAGAAAGGCGGGTGGAGTTTTGGTGGTGATTTGAATAACGGAACGCGAGATCCGCCGCTGCACCGCAGCCATGCGGAACCCGGCGAATGCGTTTCAGGCCGGGCTCGGCAGATTCTCAGCGAGGGGCTGGATAAGAACAGCCGAACGATTGGCCTGGAGTTCGGTGCGTTTTGCGCTTCAGGCGTGCCGCACTTGCTGCTGCTGAGCAGCCGTGCCGGGCAGCCGCCGCTTGGTTGCCGAAACGGCTCCTGCCATGGCCGCGAGCCATCCGAGCAAGGTGGCCAAGAAACTTGCCCACCCAAACGCGGAGTAGAAGTTAAGCCCTAAGGCAGCCCGTCCTGGGCTCGAGTACGCTACGCTCAGCCCGGCGAAGAACAGGACGATCACGAACGCGACAAACGAAAGCCCAAACATGGCCATGCCGTAAATGACGCCTTCCCGTTGATTGCTGATGGCGGCGAAGTGGCCGGTCACACGTCCTGCCACGTACATGGCAATAATCGTCAGAATGATGACCCAGGCGCCCTCGCCGGCACCCATTCCCGTAATCGGATGTGGCGCATTGGGGTTCGCTGCGCTCGTGAAAATCGCCAGACCCAGCATGCCAAAAACGGTCCAGATCGTGATGAACGTGAAAACGCCCGCCCAGATCGCCGACCAGTTGGCACGCCCCGGGGTAATCGCGACATTTTCGTTTTGGAGTCTGATTTCCTCCATATCTGCCTCCTTCCCAAATCATACGAACTGCGGGCGGACGCGGACTTACCGCGAACGGCGTATATCCGGCGACGCCGCACCCTAATCAGCGCTCCAAAACGTTTCCCGCTATTGCCCAAAAGCAAATAGTTACGGCCTATCGACTTCGCCGCAGGCGCTGCGCTCTCGCTTCTTTTATGGATCAAGGAACACGGACCCGCGGCCGCTAGATCACGTTCGGCATCGGCTGAACCGTCCATCGCAATGCCACCGGCGTGAGCAACGTGGTCACCATCACAATCAGAATCACCGCTGAAAAGAGGCTGTCATCCACAACCCCGATGCTCTTTCCGATGCCCGCGAAGATCAAGCCGGCTTCTCCGCGCGGCATCATCCCGAATCTCACGGCCAGGCGATCCCTCGCGACTCAAGACACCGCATGCGCCCTCTTCGCGCCCCTCCCCAACATATCGTGAAACGATATATAATCTTTGTAGATCAAGACAACTGCCTGCGGTGTTGGCTGGTCTTCCGGGAGAGTTTCCCGAAGCCGCTGGAGGTGAATATGAAGCCTGTTCGTTCCATCCCTGCCGTTCTGGCGTTCGCGGCTCTTATCGTTCTGGTGCCGTTGCGGTCGCGCCCGCAGACCCCGCCGCGCCCGGATCAGAATTTTCAGAACTGCGTGGATGGATTCTACGGATGCAATCGCAAGGCTCTTACCGCCGCGCAGCGCGAGGACCTCGCGATCATTTCCCAAGACAGCAATTTCCAGGATTGCTTCAACGGTTTCGCCGATTGCGATCACACGAAGCTGACCGCGGACGAGCGGCGCATCGTCGCCGCCGCCGCTCACGACCGCGACCTGCAAAACTGCCTGAGCGGTATCGGCGAGTGCAACGCCGCGCATCTCTCCGACGCGGAAAAGGAAGTCGTCGCCGAAGCCGCCCGCATTCACAATCTGCAAGCGTGCTTGCAGGGCATCGGCGACTGCGACCACGCAAAGCTCAAGGAATGGGAGCAGAAAGCGGTGGCCATCGCGCAACGCGACCACAATCTTCAGAACTGCCTCGAGGGACTCGGCGAGTGCGATACCAACTCGCTCAACGATGCGGAGCGGAAGGAAGTGGCGCGCGCTGCCTACAGCCGCAATCTTCATGATTGTGCTTCCGGCCTCGGCGATTGCAATCCAAGCCAGTTAGCTCAGGCGAAAACGGCCGCCAAGGCTGCGGGCGTACCGCCGTCATCACGCTAGAGCGTACTCTTGGCGGAACAAAGCCGGTGGCGGCCCATATCACGCCGGCGTTGATAACGGGGCCTGGGCTTCCGAGGGGGAAGTGCGCTCCAACACTCTGCACGGGCAAAAGCGAACGCGTGCGATGCAGCGGCAGCTCGATGGGGTTCATTCCGGGCTGGCTTCCGTTCCGATTTCCTTTTTATCAAGTTCAACATTACAATGGCCTTGCGGCCCAGGTCGTTCTCCGCACTGTTCGGCAGCCGAACTTTCGCACCATCAGCTTCCGTATTATCGGTTGTTACGAAAGGACTCACCCGTCCCAATGAATCTTTCCGAGCACATTGATTCGCGGCGCGACCAGCATCTGGCCGAACTCAGCGAATTTCTTCGCATCCCCAGCGTGAGCGCGAAAAGCGAGCACAAACCGGATGTCGAGCGCGCGGCACGCTGGGTGGCCGAGCATCTACGCGCCGCCGGCTTTTCCTGCGTCGAGATCGTCCCCACCGCTCTCCACCCTCTCGTCTATGCGGAATCGCTCGAAGCGCCGGGTAAACCGACGATCCTTTTCTACGGCCACTATGACGTGCAGCCCGCCGAGCCGCTCGAGCTGTGGACTTCTCCGCCCTTCGAGCCTGCCGTGCGCAATGGAAATCTCTACGGACGCGGCACCGCCGATGACAAGGGCCAAGTGCACATTCACCTGAAGGCGCTCGAATCCCTCAAGCAGACCGCCGGCAAATTTCCCATCAACGTCAAAGTGCTGATCGAGGGCGAGGAGGAAGTTGGCAGCGTCAGTCTCTGGACTTTTGTGCGGAGCAACAAGGAAAAGCTCAAAGCCGATGCCCTGGTCGTTTCCGATACTTCCATGCTTGGCAAAGGGGTTCCCTCGATCACCTACGGACTAAGGGGCCTCAACTACTACCAGATTGAATTGACCGGGCCGGAGCGCGACCTGCACTCCGGCGTTTATGGCGGCGCTGTTCCCAATCCACTCACCATACTCGCGGAGCTTTTCGCGCAGCTCCACGACAAGAATTTCCGCGTCGCTGTTCCGGGTTTTTACGACGACGTTGCAAAAGTTTCCGCCGCCGAGCGCAGGGCGTTGAACCGGCTTCCCTGGAAGAAGAAGGATTTCGAGCGGGCCGCCGGCGCGCCGGGCTATGACGGCGAGAAGGGTTTCAGCATGGTCGAGCGCCTTTGGATTCGGCCGACGCTGGAGCTGAATGGCATGTGGGGCGGCTATCAGGGCGAAGGCGCGAAGACGGTCATTCCGTCAAAGGCCTTCGCGAAATTTTCCACGCGCCTGGTGCCAAACCAGGATCCCGAGAAGATCGCGAAGCAAGTGGAAAGGCACATCCGCAAACTTCTGCCGAAAACGGTGCGCTGCAAATTCGATGTGCTGAGCACGGGCAAGCCGTGGGTTGCGGCCTATCACGCGCCGATTTTTCAAAAGGCGCGAGCAGCTCTGCAAGAAGGGTTCGGCAAAAAGGCGGTCTTTATCCGGGAAGGCGGTTCGATTCCGTTCGTCACGCAAATGCACGATACGTTTAAGGTTCCGTGCGTGCTGATCGGTTTTGGACTGCCCGACGAAAACGCGCACGCGCCGGATGAGCACATCGCGCTCGAAAACTATTTCGGTGGCATCAAAGCTATCGCGCATTTCTACGCGGGCCTGGCGGAGTTCTGAATCTGGCTGCGCGGCGGCGCGCGCGTCCGGCACGCGGGCCGGCGGGAAAAACCCTCAGAAAATCAGCATTCCGGGCGGCTCCGGGAGCGGCAGGGGAAGACACGAACGTGGGCAAACGACGCCGGAGCCGCATTTTTGGCGGGTTTTCCAGGGGTGACGCCGCAAAAGCCGCATTTTTCCTTGTTTTTACGCTGTTTTTGCTTGCGTTCCGGTAACAGCTTGGCTATAGTCGCTGCGGCCCGAGTCTTTTTCCGAAAAAAAAAGGGGTAGTCGGCTCGTGCCGGTCGCAAACAGTTGAGGGCCAGCTCCGCATCGGAGCAGAAAGAAAAATCAGGAGGAATGGAAATAGATGGCAGCCAAGCCAATGAGCAAGAGCAAGATCGTGGCAACTCTCGCCGAAAAGTGTGGCACACCGAAGAAGACCGCCTCTCTCTTTTTTGAGGAGCTCTTCAAGCTGGCGGTAAAGGAATGCAAGGGTGGCGCGGGCAAATTCGTGATTCCGAACATCGGCCGCGCGGTGAAGGCGCACCGCAAGGCGCGCATGGGCCGCAATCCGCAAACCGGCGAGGCCATCAAGATCAAGGCCAAGACGGTGGTCCGGCTGCGCGCATCGAAGGCGTTCAAGGACGCGGTCCTGAAGTAGTTTTCCGCGGCGCGTCCGAGATTCTCGGCGCAGCCGAAAGCAGTTTTGCGCCCCCCGCAGGCCTGTGGGTTCAGGCTCTGCGGGGGATTTTCTTTTGCGGGGCGCGCACTCAGCTTGAACTCGCGGCTGAAACGCATGCACGCGACAGCCGTTATGTGAAAAGCCGTCGCGTCGTGGAAGCGCGGCATGGAGGCGCGCATGACGCGCATGAGTTTCGTACTTTGCTGGCTGTGCCTGGCGGCGCCGATGGGCGCCTCGGAAGATGGGTACGCTCCTCTGTGGCTCTATCAAGGCAAGTGGCAGTTAAAGACCAATGGGCAGGAAAAGGCGGACACCATCGCGAACGAGTGTAAACGCGTGGGCAAATACTTTGCGTGCGAACAAGCGGTCAACGGCAAAGTGGAATCGCTGATCGTGTTTGTGCCGGCCGAAACACCAAGGCATTACTACACGCAAGGTGTGCTATCCGACGGCAGAGCCACGGGCCGGGCCGCGCTCGAAATCGAGGGCGACCATTGGACGTATCAGAGCCAGGAGCAAGAAAACGGCAAAACCACTTACTACCGGACCACGAACCTCTTTTCCGGAAAGGACCACATTCACTTCGAGCAATCGCAGTCCCCGGACGGCGCGCATTGGAACGTGACGAGCACGGGCGAAGAAGAACGGGTTCGATGACGCGCCGGCGACGCAAAGTTCCGCTCTTCATGGCAGGTAGTAGCGGAAAGAGGTGAAAACCATGTTGTCCACGGCTTTTGCGCGGCTCCCGGGGAGATTTGTGCCAGCGGGCGTGCCGGTCGTGCCGGACCACGCCGATTTCGTGAGATAGGAATACTGAATGCCCCACTGAAAACGGCCCTTGGCGCCCTGATAGGGTTTGTGCCAGAAGCCCAGCGTGCCCTCCCAGATGTTCCGGATGTCACCGGCACAACCGGGCGGCGTTGGCGCCGGAGCGAGGGTTCCGCCCGGCACGGAGCCGGTCGCTGCCGCTCCGGGAAGAGCCGCCACATCGCAGGGAGCGTTGTTGAAGAGGGGCGAGCCATAGCCAACGCCCGCGCCAGCCGCATTCACGTAGGCGGTGCGAAAGGCGTACTCATCGCCATAGTAGGCGTAGAGATCAAGCTTTGAGGAGGGATGGGCCTCGAGAGAGCCGAGAGCGGATCCGCCGCGAATCGGAGCAAGCGTGCCATCGGGGCGCGCGGTGACGTCCGCCAACTGAGCGCTGGAGTAGCGGCCGACGCCGTCGCCGCCGAGGAAATGAATGCCGAAATCGAGTTTTTTCTGGAAGAGCGGCCACCGCATATTGACGCCGATGCCTCCGCCGGCGCGAGAGTCGTTGAAGGCGCCGAAGGCGCTCGGAGCCGTGCTTCCATTCGAACAAGGGTTGGCGACGCTGGCGAGCGCGCAAGGATAGAGGCGATTGCGGAAGGTGCTGAGGATGCCAAAGACTTCGTAATGGCCGAAACCCGGATCGAATGCCGCTTTTAGGATGAAATCCGGGGTCTGGTTCACGCTGTAGCCGGCGGTGTCGATGAAATTGAGCAGTCCGCCGCCCTGGCCCACGGCGTTGACGAAGAAATTGGCGGGGAAGCCGCGGCCGCCAAAGGTGAGCTGCGGATTTTCGACGGCGAGGGCCACGGCCACGCGATGATTGAAACTTTTCACGAGGCGCACGGCATATTGCCGGGCCCAGGTGAAACCGACGGAATATTGCGCGTCAATGGTAAGCGGGATGGCTTCGCCTCGATTATCAATGCCGTTCTTGTTCTCGGTTGCGAGGCTCCACATTTGACCGCCGGTGATGGAAAATCCATTGCTGAAGGCAGCCTGGCCAAAGAGCTGACGCTGCCGCAGAACGTAGCTGTTGCTCTGGCGGTTGTTTGAGGTGACGCCAGTGCCGAGCCAATCGGCCTCGTAAAAGGCGAGGAGCTTCGCGGAGGCGAGGCGGCCCTCTGCAAGGAGAGTGGCGCGGGACTGGCGGCCGCTGGCATTAAATTCCGTGACGTTGGAGAGTCCGCTGCCCGGATAGGGAACGCCGGTAAATGGCGTGTTGATATCGGCGCTGGCGGCCCGATTTCTGAAGACGGATTCGGCGGCGACGTAGCCGCCAGGGGTAATACTGATGCCGCGGAAGCGAATGGTGGCCGGCCCTTCCTCGGAACTCTTCTCCTGGGCCGGAGTATTTGCGGCGCTGGTGTGAATCGCGGAGCCAGCAGACGCGGCTTCGGCGGCGGTGGCATTCAGCGGCGACGCAGCGTCCCTGGATTCCGGCCTGGCGCCGGGTTCCGCTTGCCCGACTGAAGGGCCGGAAGCGGCGTCCGGCGCGGACTCGTTGCGTCGCGGGTCGCGTTTGGCGAGCTCTTCCTTCAGCCGGCGAAGCTCTTGTTGCTGTATTTCGAGAGTGCGGCGGAGTTCTTCGATCTGGGTGGCGAGTTCGGCATCCCGTTCCAAGCCATCCTTCGGAGCTTTCGCGGGCTTTGGGGAGGATGCGGGCTGCGTGCCGGCATTTTCCTTTTCCGGTGTATCGGCGAGAACGGTTCCGACAGTCAAGAACAGCGACAGAATGAGTGCGGCGACTTGTTTCATTTCCCCCTCTTCGTCTTTCCCTGGACTCAAAATGCTACCAAACAGTGGCGTGCCAACTGGCAGCAGGGTAGCGAAGGCGTGTTGCAGGCCGTTATTCGAAAGATGAATGGAATGTAACGATTCGCAGGGGGCGCCGGGTCCTTGAGATTACAACCGACGCCTGGAGTCCATAAGGCCGGCCGAGGCATGGCCGGGACGAGAGAAGGATGGCTGGGCGGGTCCTCGCTTCCGGCATGGAAAAGAGGCGAGAAAAGGAGGAGGGGACCGGCGCCAGGGGTGCACCGGTCCCCGGAAGGACTTCGGTGAGGATGATAACGCGCATCAGGCTGGCAAACGCGCGTCAAGGCAGCATCACACCCGAATGAATTTCTCTTAACGAGCGAGCGCATCACCGCCGGCGAGGGAGCGAACCGATTCCTGCTCGGGCTGGCGGATGGGAACGGAAAAGTGGAAGCGCGAGCCGCGCCCCAGTTCACTTTCCACCCAAATACGCCCGTGATGGGCTTCCACGAGATGCCGGGCTATGGAGAGGCCGAGTCCGGTGCCGCCGGCCTCGCGGGAGCGCGCGGCATCCACGCGATAGAAGCGCTCGAAAATCCGGGGCTGATCGCTTTCTGGAATGCCGATACCGGTGTCGGCCACGGTGAAGACGATTTCACCATTTGCGAGGGCGGCGCTGACGGCGACCAGGCCGCCGGGCGGTGTGTACTGCAGGGAGTTGTCGAGCAGGTTCTGGAGAACATCGCGGAGACGGCGGCGGTCCGCGGCGACATCGGGCAGTCCCGCGGGGACCTCAACCGTGATGCGAATATCTTTCTCGTGAGCGCGGCGGCGAAAGCTCTCGACACAACCCTCCACAAAAGCGGCGACGGCAAGGGGCTGAAACTCGAGGTCGAGGCGATCGGCATCCATTCGGGAGAGCTTCAGCAAGTCGTCGGTGATGCGGGCAAGGCGCTGCGCATGTTCGAGAATAATCTGAACGAAGCGGCGGCGGTTTTCCGCGTCGTCCATGGCGCCGCCCAGGAGCGTTTCGGCGAATCCCTGGATGGCGGTGAGCGGCGTCTTGAACTCATGGGAGACATTGGCGACGAAATCGCGGCGGACTCGTTCCAGGCCGCGCAGCTCGGTAATGTCGTGCAGCACGAGGACGGCGCCGGCCGTTTCTCCAGCCCGGACGGAAGCGACGGTGGCCGCGAAGTGATGCTGGCGCAGCGTGCCGGTGGCGATTTCCGCCTCGACGCGGGGCTCGCCCTTCAGCACGGCCCTTACGGCTTCGCACATTTCCGCGTGACGCACGACCTCGACGAGGGCGCGGCCTGGCTGCGGCGGCACGTCGAGTTCGAGGATGGAAGCAAACCCGCGATTGGCGAACACGATGCGCTCGGCGGCGTCCACAACGACGACGCCTTCCACCATGCTGTCGAGAATCGCGGAAGAAAGGTTGCGCTCCTCGGTAAGGGAACGGATGGTGGCGTCGAGGCGGGCAGCGGTCTGATTCAGGGAGGCGCCCAGGGCGTCGAGCGCGTCCCCCGAGCGGTCGGCCGCGATGGGCCGGAAATCGCCCTCGGCCACACGGCGGGAAAATTCGCGCAGCCGCTCGATGCGATGGGTCAATCCGCGCGAGACGAGCAAAGCGGCGGCGAAGGCGAGCAGCAGGATCACAATGGAAAAGAGCCAGAGGCTGCGGTGGAAGGAAATGAGGGCCTGGTCGACGGTTTCGAGGGGCAAGGCGAAGCGGAGCACGAGCGGTGCGCTGCCCGGCGGGCCGTCCGCGCGCACGGCGAGGTAGAGGAGATCGCGCCCGATGGTCACGCTGTGGCGAACGGACCTTCCTTCGGCGAGACGCAAAGCATCGCGAATTTCGGGACGCCCGGCGTGATTCTCCATGGTGGAGGTATCCGATTGCGAGTCGGCGAGAACCGTGCCGTCCGCGGCAATCACGGTGACGCGCGCGCCGCTCGCCGCGAGTTCGCGGGTCCAGGCGAGAAGAGCGGCTTTTTGCTCCGGGGAGGGCGGAGAGGAAACCGGCAGCTTGGGCGGCCGGGCCAAAGCCACGTGAGCGACGGCGGCAAGCTGGCTGAAACCGGTGCGCTGGTAGTCGCGCCGCAGCGCGCGCTCAGCGAAGAGGCTGGCGGTTAGCAGCACGGCGGCAAGCAGGCCGAAAAAGGTGAGCGCGAGCTTCCAGAAGAGATTACGCCGCACGGGTTTCAAACAAATAGCCCGCGCCTCGAACGGTTTTCAGGTGCGCGGGATGCTCGGGATCGCTTTCGATTTTTTCGCGCAAGCGGCGGACATAGACATCGACGCTGCGCGGGGTGACGAAACGATCAGCGCCCCAGACGGCATCGAGGAGTTGATCGCGCGTGAAGACGCGGTTGGGACGCGAAGCGAGGTAATAGAGGAGGCGAAACTCGAGGGTGCTGAGGGGCACGGCCTTGCCCGAGTGGCTGACCCGATACGAGGCGGGATCAATGATGAGCTTTCCGATCTCGATGGCGCGGGGCGCATCGGTGGGAGGCGCGGCGCGGCGGAGCAATGCCTTCACACGGGCGAGCAGTTCGCGCGGGCTGAAGGGCTTGGTGACGTAGTCGTCGGCGCCCATTTCGAGTCCGACGACGCGGTCGGCCTCCTCGCCGCGGGCGGTGAGCATGAGAATCGGAAGGCGGTTGAGGGTTTCGTCCTTGCGGACTTCGCGGCAGATTTCGAGACCAGGGAGCTTCGGGAGCATTAGATCGAGAAGGAGCAAATCCGGCGGGCTCTTTTTCACCGCGGCGAGGCCGCTGACGCCGTCGGTAGCGGAGCTGACATGAAAGCCCTCGTTCGCGAGGTTGTAGCGGACGAGTTCGACGATATCGCGATCGTCTTCGATGATGAGAACTTTTTTCATCGGGTCACGGTCCGCGGCGGCCGCGCTGCGAAAGCAGCCCGCCGGGGCCAGCACAATCGGGCCGGGAGGAACCGCGATTGGGCCGCTTGGGATTTGACGAAGCACAATGACGGAATCCAGTGTGAATAGGCCCGTTCATCCGCACGTTACTCCCGGATGAACAAAGTGTAAATGACTTTCGGCGGGAAGTCAGGAGCTCTGCCCCGCGGCCAGGGTGGTGAAAGCCAAGGTCAGGAGTGTTTTTTGCTCGAGTTCGTGGGCCTTCGCGGATCCCGTGGCGGGGCTGGCGCTGGCCGAGCGCTTGACGGAGCGCACGCGCAAATTGCGGGCCTGGGCGAGGCGTTCGAGGCGCGGCATGACATAGAAAAGCGCGCCCATGTTCGCGGGCTCCTCCTGGACCCAGACAATTTCGCGGGCATTGGGATGGCGGGCAATGGCTTCGGCGATTTCGTGCCTGGGCAGGGGATAGAGCTGATCCAGCGCGAAGATGGCCGTGCGGGTGTCCTTGCGCTTGCGGCGTTCGCCGCGAAGCTCGTGAACGACTTTGCCGCTGGCGATAAGAATGCGCTCGGCGTCTTGCACCTCGGAATCGGGAACGAGGGGCAAAAATCTCGGTTCGCTGAAGGCTGAAATGGGGGAGCTGGCATCGGGATGGCGCAGCATGCTCTTTGGGGTGAAGACGATGAGCGGCTTGCGCCAGCGGCGGAGGGCCTGCCGCCGCAGCATGTGGAAATACTGAGCGGCGCTCGAGGGCTGGCAGACCTGGATGTTGTCTTCGGCAGCGAGCTGCAGGTAACGCTCGACGCGGGCGCTCGAATGCTCGGGTCCCTGGCCTTCGTAGCCATGAGGCAGGAGGAGGACGATGCCGGCGGGGAGATTCCATTTGTCCTCGCCGGCGCTGATGAACTGATCAATGATGACTTGCGCGCCGTTTGCGAAATCGCCGAACTGGGCCTCCCAGAGCACAAGGGCTTCGGGATAGTCGCGGCTGAAGCCGTACTCGAAGCCGAGGCAGCCGGCCTCGGAGAGGGACGAATTGTGAATTTCGCAGAAAGCTTGATCGCGCGAGAGGTGGGAAAGTGTGAGGTAGTTGTGCTCGGTCTGCGTGTCAATGAGCACGGCGTGGCGCTGATTGAAAGTGCCGCGCTGGGAGTCCTGTCCGGTGAGGCGAACGGGCGTGCCTTCCAAAACGAGCGAACCGAAAGCGAGCAGCTCCGCAAAACCGTAATCCACCGGGCGCGTGCCGGCGCCCATTTCGGCGCGCTGCTCGAGGAGTTTGGCGATCTTGGGATGGAGGTGGAAGCCTTCCGGCACGCGGACCAGGCCTTGGGTGATTTCGGCGAGCCGCTCCGCGGAGAGTCCGGTATCGACTTCGTACGAAGGATCGTATTTGCCGTGCTGGAAGGCCGACCAGTAATCGGGCAACTGGCGAAGATGGGGCATTTTGCGGAGCGAACGCGCTTTGCTCTGTTCTTCTTCGTATTCCTTGCGAACGGCTTCGACAATGTGAGCGGCATCAATGCCGGTCTGCTCGGAATAAATCTTCCAGAGCGGCGGGTGGTCCTTGATGCGCTCGTAGAGCAGGGGCTGAGTGATGGTGGGGTCATCCACTTCACTGTGGCCGTGGCGCCGATAGCCGATCAGGTCCACAACGACATCGCTGCCAAAGGTGGCGCGATATTCGGCGGCAAGGCGGCCCACGCGCACGACGGCGTCCGGGTCTTCGGCATTGACGTGAAAGACGGGGACACACTGGCGCTTGGCAAGGTCCGAGGCGAAGCGGGAGGAGTGCTCCTGCGCCGGGCGGGTGGTGAAACCGATCAGGTTATTCACGATGATGTGAATGGCGCCGCCGATGGTGTAAGCCTTCAGGTCCGCCAGGTTCAGCGTTTCCGCCCAGATGCCCTGGCCGGCGAAAGCGGCGTCGCCGTGCATGACAATAGGCACAACTTTGTTGAGCGTATCCGGGGTGCGATCGATGATCGGGCCGTCGGCGCCGTACCGAGTCTGCTTGGCGCGGACGCGGCCTGCGGCAACGGGGTCAACGGCTTCGAGATGGCTGGGATTCGAAACCAGATGAATCTCGATTTCCTTTCCGTGGTCGGTGGTGTACGTTCCCGTCGCCCCGATGTGATATTTGACGTCGCCGGCGCCGAGGACGCTGCGCGGATCGACATCCTCGAATCCCGCAACGACTTCGTGCGGCGTCTTGCAAGCGGCGTGAACCATTACGTTGAGGCGGCCGCGATGACTCATGGCCATGACAGACTCGATGGCGCCGTGTTCGCCGGCGGTGTCGAGGAGGGCGTCGAGCAAAGGGATGAGAGCGGTGACGCCCTCGAGTGAAAAACGCTTCGTGCCGAGATAGCGGGCTTGCAGGACTTGCTCGAAGAGGTCGGCGCGGACGAGGCGTTCGAGAATTTTGGCCTGGTCAACGGCGGCCGGCTGCGTCTCGAGGCGCTCGGCGATCCAGCGGCGGCGCTCGGGGTCGAGCAGATGCATGAAATCGGCGCCGATGGTTCCGCAGTAATAACGGCGAGCTTCCTCCGCGTCAGGGCCAGTGAACTTCCGGAGGTCGGGAGAGGCGATTGGCTTGAAAAGGCCCAGCGGGTCCAGATTCGCTTCGAGATATCCCCAGCGGCGGTAGGCGTCGAACACTCGTTCACGGTCGGCCGCGGCTTGGGGAGAAGTAGCGTGGCCATTCTTGGTCGCGGCTTGCTTTTCGCCTTTTTTGGCCTTGGAGGGGCGGGGCGGACGTTCAGCTTCTAGCGTAGGTCGGTTTCCCATGGTGTTCCCAAACCACCATTCTGCCACAGAACGCGCCCGGCGGTTTTTGGGGCAGCCCCGGCGTGCGAAGGACACCAGGAAGCGTGAATGGGAGAGGACAGGTGGCCAGGTTTGGATCAGGGCCGGCCGAAACAATGGTACTCGAAGCCGAGCGCTCGCATGGATTCGGGCGAGTACAGGTTCCGGCCATCAATGACGAGCTTGCGCGCCATCAACTTGCCGGCGCGCTCCCAATCGATTTTTTTGAAGGCGTCCCACTCCGTGCAAACCAGCGCGGCATCGGCATGCTTTAATGCGGCGTAGGGATCGTCGTGATAGTGGAGCTGGGGAAAGACGGCCTGGGTTCGAGGGATGGCTTCGGGGTCAGTGGCATGCACCTCGGCGCCTTCGGCGAGGAGTTCCCGGATGACTTCGAGGGCGGGAGCAAAGCGGATGTCATCGGTATTGGCTTTGAAGGCGAGTCCGAGGACGGCGACGCGCTTGCCCTTCACGACCCAGAGCGCTTTGCGAATTTTCTCGGTATAGCGGCCGATGCGCTCCTTGTTCACGCGCTCGGCGGCTTTCAGAATGTCGAAATCGACGCCGACAGAAGCGGCGAGGTGGATGAAGGCTTGCACATCCTTGGGGAAGCAGAAGCCGCCGAAACCGAGGCCGGCCTTAAGAAATTGGCCGCCGATGCGCGGGTCGAGGCCCATGGCGCGGGTCACTTCCTCGACGTCGGCTCCGATGCGCTCGCAGAGATCGGCGATGACATTGGCATAGCTGATTTTGAGGGCGAGGAAGGAATTGGAGGCGTGCTTGATCAGTTCGGCGCTGTTGATGGTGGTGACCAGAAACTCGCGCCGCGGCCCTGGGGGACACGTTCCATTGTGGACCGGACACGTGAAGCGCCGCTCGATGATGGGACGATAGATTTCGCGGAGGTCTTCGGCGGCGGAGGGATCCTCGACGCCGACGACGATGCGGTCGGGGTGGAAGAAGTCCTCGACGGCGGTGCCTTCGCGCAAGAACTCGGGATTGGAGGCCACGCGAAATTTGATCTGATTGTTACGGCCATAGGCCGCGAGCGCGCGGGCAAGTTCGATTCCGGTGCGCGCCGGGACGGTGCTCTTCTCGATGACCAGTTTCGGGCCGTTGGCCTCAGCCGCAATTTGGCGGGCGCAGTGATCGATGGCGGAAAGATCGGCCTCGCCATTTTCTTTTGGGGGGGTGCCAACGCAGATAAAGATTGCGTCGCTGGAGCGAATCGCTTCGCCGCCGTTCGCGGTGTAGGAAATGTTTCCTGCGGCTCGAGCGGATTTGAGAATTTGATCGAGGTGCAACTCGTAAATGGGAACGCCACCCGCGTTAAGCTTGGCGATGCGCTCGGTATCGATATCCGTGCAGACGACTTGATGGCCCGCTTCCGCAAGGCAGGCGCCCGTGACTAGCCCGACGTAACCGCAACCGATAACCGAAAGACGCACGCCGCATTCTCCTCGTGTCCAAGGGTGACAATTTTGCCCCGCCGGAAATCGAGTTTCCCGGGGAACAAGGACACGGAGCCAACCACTTCAGTCTACCAAAGAAAACAAACAGCAAACGCGAGGCGCTATGCCGAGCCGGACGCGGGAGTGTCGCGCCTTGCGCCGCGGCCCATGAGCAAGCCGCGCAAGCCGAGAAGAAGAAGGCGAGGCTGGCGGCGGACCACGTTCCAGAGGAGGCGTGTGGCTTCATCGCGATGGATATTAGCGAGGGACTGGCGAGCGGAGGCATTCAGCAAATCGACAAGCCGGGAATAATCGCGCTGCTGGAAATGATGCATGCTGCGGCGAATGAGGCGGTGCGTTTCCAGTTCGCGGCGAAGGCTTCGCAGTTCCTCACTCGGCCCGCCGCTCAAAATGGACTGCACGACTCCGAGAGCGCCGCGGAAGCCGGTGACGATGCCACCCACGGTGGAGACCTTGACTTGCGCGGCGGCGTCGCCGACCAGATAGACATCGCCGTTTCCGATCCGGCGGCGCACCGGAACCCATTTGCGATAGACGGGAATGCGAGCGCCCTGCCATTCAAGCGGCTCGAAACCTTTTTTCTCGATGAAGCGTTCAAAAGACTTCCTCGTGGCGGCAGCATGTTCGCCGATCACGCCGAGGGCGCCGCGTTCGGCGGATTCGGGCACGAGCCAATAAAAATAAGGGGTGTCATCGGGCACGAACCAGACGCGCGTGGTATGCGCCGGATAGTCCTTAGGGAGGCGGACGATGGCCTGCATCAGAGGCACGGTCTCGACGAAAGGCCAGCCAGCGGAGCGGGCCACGCGGCTGGCGGCGCCATCCGCTCCAATGAGGACGCTTGCATGAACTTCATCGCGGCGTCCCGCGGAATCGATTTCCAGACGGAGACCGCGGCTATTCGGGGAGACGCAGTGGAAGCGCGTATTGAACGCGAACCGGGCACCAGCGGCTTGCGCTTCACCCGCAAGAGCAGCGATAAGCCGGGAACGCTCAATGATGAGGTCCGGCCTCGATAGCGAGACTTGCGCCGAACGGCCGTCCGTGAAGAGCTCGAAGCGACGAATTTCGTTAACGACGCTGTGCTCTCCCGCAGCTCCCGTCTGGAGGCGGAAGTGATCGGTGACGATAAGCGTGCGCGCGGCAGGCTCAAGTTGCGGCTTGGATTCGATGACGCGCACAGAACGGCCAGCTTGCGCGAGCCGGGCCGCGGCGAAGAGGCCGGCAGCAGATCCGCCGACAATTACAATTGGAGAGTGTTCCCGGCTGGACCGGCGATTTTTTTCGTCTGTTGTCACGTATCCGCTTCCCGAGAAATCCGAGGCGATGGGCGCGCCTTCCAGGTGGCCGCAAGAGAAGGACCTTTCGGCGCGTTGCTCGGTCTGAAGTCCCACCTCGAAGGATAAGAGGTCAGTATAGCGAAACACCAGAGCGGCACAAATGGCGGGAGGCGCGAAAGTAGAAGCGCGGAACGTGATTCGGATGCAACGGGCGGCTGGCGGCTATGGAGCACATCCTACCCGCTGAGAGGCGCCGCTCGAAATTCCGGGAACTTCGCGCTCGTTCAGGCGGCCTTGGGAATCACGGGAGGTTGCGGCTTGCGAGCCTGGCGTTCGTAAGGGGCGCGTTCCAGCAGGGTCACGCCGGCGACGAGCGCGAGCAGGACCATGATCCCGATGATTGCCGAGGTTCGAGGAGGGGAATAGCTGACCAGCACAGCCGCTCCGCCGCAGAGTACGCCTAATGCATACAGCAAGACGACGGCCCCGCGGTGCCCGAGGCCGAGATTAGCGAGCCGGTGGGCGGCGTGATCCTTGCCCGGAGTGGCAAAAGGCAACAATCCACGGCGGGAACGGGAAATGGTCACCAGCGTGGTATCGAAGATCGCAACACCGAGAATCAGAACGGGCACGAGCCAGGCGGAAAAATTGGCGGCGTGGTCAAGCCTCAGCTTGAGGCCGAGCGTCGCCATGAGAAAACCGAGGAACATGGCGCCGGCATCACCCATGAAAATCTTGGCGGGCTTGAAATTCCAGCGCAGGAAGCCGGTTGCGGCGCCGAGCACAGCGGCTGCCAGAACCGTTACGAGCGCTTGGCCGTTGAGGAGAGCGAGCAGCGCAAAAAACGCCGAAGCCACGGCCGCAACGCCGGCGCAGAGCCCATCCATGTGGTCGAAAATGCTGAAAGACGCGGTGATGCCGACGACCCAGAAAATCGTGAGCGCCGCGTCCAGCGCGTACCCTGCATTGCCGCCGAGGAGCACTCCGAAAACGCGGGCGTGAACGCCGCTGAGCAGCAGAATCACCGCGGCCAGGGGCATCCCGAAGAACAATTTGACCTGGTGGTGCAGCAGTCCGCGGTCATCCATGATGCCAACGACCGCGACAACGGTGGCGCCAAGAAGGATGCCCATGATCTGGCTGCGCGCGGGGCCGCTAAACGAAAACAGCACGGCGAGAACGACCGCCGCATACATCGCCAGTCCGCCGAGGAGAGGGATCGGCTGCAAATGGAGCTTGCGCGGCCCGGGAAGATCGACCATACCGACACGAATGGCGAGGGCGCGCACCGGCACGGTAAGCGCAAGAGAGGCGAACAGCGCGATAAAAAAAGCCAGCAAGCCCGCGGGCAAGCGACCTCGGTTTCCGATCAGAAGCAACCACCCGGCCCGACTAGCAGCTGGCCGGAGCCTCAAGAACATTGCCGGACTGGGGTCCGGCTCCCAAGTGGACAGACACTGCCCCACGCAGCGGTAAACACCATACTTCCGAAAGTGTTGCGCGGCAATCAGGAAAAAACGGTAGTTGCATCCGAAGCAAGGGAGCTAGCGGCTATGCGCCGCCTGACGCGGATCAGCGCTCGGTCAGCATGCGCGAGAAGATGCGCTGGACCTGGGCGCGGTCCTTGGTGGCAAAATACCAATCAATCGTCTTTTTCAAGCCTTCGCGGAAAGGCGTTTTGGGTTCCCAGCCGAGCAATTTCTTGGCAAGGGCATTGTCAGCCACCCGGTTCAGCGGACCGGTGGGCATATCCGGGCGCGTTTTGATTTCGGCTTTATGGCCGGTGAACTCACAGACCATCCGAGCGCAATCGATGACCCGAATGCGCTCCATGGTGCCGAGATTGACGGCGGTGCCGTCGGAAATTTTTTCGCCCGCCAGAATGGTGCCCTCGACGATGTCGTCAATGTAGGTCCAATTGCGGATCTGTGTGCCATCCCCCCAAACTTCAAAAGGATCTTGCTTCAGAAAGGCGCGGGCGATCATGGCAATGACGGCGTGGTTTTCCACGCCGCGCGGACCATACACGGTGAAGTAGCGGCAAGAAGCGGCGCCGATGCCGTGCTCCTTGGCGTAGGCCTTCAAGGTGAATTCGGCCATCAGCTTGGCCCAGCCGTAGGTGTTATCGGCATCGTTCGGGCCATTGGTCAGGTCTTCGGTGAGAAAGAGTTCCTTGTGGATATCGGACTGGAGAAAATTCGGATAGACACAGCCGGAGGAAGCGAAGACGACCTTCTTGACCCTGGCTTTCAACGCTTCGGCAAAGACGAGGCCGTCGAGAAAGAAGTTCGATGCAGGGCCCGCCTGGTGCAGGTCAACGTAGCCGCGGCCGCCGTGGTCGGCAGCGAGGTGAAAGACGGTGTCAACACCCTGCATGGCGGCTCGTGTGACGCCCGGCTCGCGCAAATCGGCTTGCCAGAAGTCGATGCGATTGGTCCCGAGGTGCTGCTTCAAATTTTCGAGATGGCCGCTCGAGAGATCGTCCACGATGCGGACTTTCGCGGCGCCGCGGGCGAGCAGTTGATCGGTAAGGGTCGAGCCGATGAACGAAGCGCCTCCCGTTACCAAAACCAGTTTGCCGCTCCAAAACGTATCTGGGGATGTCACGTCTGCCCTGCCTCCTCGAGAATGCGCACAAACTTTTGCAACTCCGTGACTCTATCATAGCCGCGAGCCGCGGCCCGGGCAGCTTCCCGCATGTTTCCCAGTTTCCGGGGATCGCGCAGGAGCTCGCGGACGACGGCGGCGAATTGAGCGGGAGAATCCGGCTCCGCGGCAACGGAGAAACCCTGTTGAACGCCGATGGCGGCAACATCCGTTTCCGCCGCGGCCACCGCCACGATGGGTTTGCCCGCGGCAAGAATGCCATACATTTTGCTTGGCACGACGACGCCTTCGAGGCCGCGCTTTACGGTAATGACGTGAGCATCGGCTGCGGAAAGCACGGACGGAATCTTGCTCGCAGGGAAAAAATCCAAAAAGCGGACGTTGTGAATCCCGCGCGCCGCGGTTTGCAATGCGGGGCGCTGCGCTCCGTCTCCGACGAAGACGAGAGCGGCGCCATCGCCGGCGAGTTCGCGGGCGCCCGCGAGCATCGTGTCCCAGGCGCCGTAAAAGCCCAGATTGCCGGCGTGCAGCAGGACGAAACGGAAATCGCCGCGGATGGCGCGGATAACATCGCCATCCGCCGCAGGCTCGGCGGCATCCGAGCGGGAAATATCCGCCCCGTCGCGAACGACGGCGATCCGCGCCGGGCTGACTCCCTTGCGGACCATCCGCGCTTTCATATCTTCGCCGAGCGCGATGACCCGGGTAGCGCGGCGGAGAGCCCAGCGGTGAAGCCGCTCCCAAACGCGGGAGAGCAGGCCCGGCTCGACGATCGAGCCGGCCACGGCCATATCCGGATAGAGGTCGCGGATGTTGTAAACGAACGGCTTGCGCTTGAGCATGGCGACGAAAGCACCGACGATGCCCTCGAAGGGAGGGTCGGTCATGGCCAAGACGACATCGCAGGGAAGGAAGAGCGCGCACGGAACAGCAAACGCGACGTAGGTCAGGTAGTTCAACACGCGGAGCTTCATCGCGAAGCGGGGATAGTCGGTCGAGCCGACGCGAATTACGCGCAGGCGGTCCATGCGCTCGGAGCGCCATGGCCTCCAGGGGCGGCGCTCGGGCGGGTCATAGGAAGGCCGGCCGCAAAGCACCGTCACGTCGTGCCGTTCGGCGAGGGCAGCAGCGACAATCCGCGCCATCTTCGCCGTGGCAGACGTATCCGGCGGAAAATAGAGGTTCAGCAGGAGGACCCGCACGGTGAGATTGTACAGGCAAGCCGCGCCGGCGAAGAACGGTGCGCTCAAAAGATTCTGAGATCAGGCACGGGTGATCAGAAAATCGCCGAGCACCAGGGCATCCATGCGGGTGCGGAGAAAGCAATCGAGCGCCTCTTCGGGCTTGCAGACAATCGGCTCGTTGTCATTGAACGATGTGTTGAGCACAACCGGCACTCCCGTAAGCCGCGCAAAAGCCGAAATCAGCCGGTGATAGCGCGGATTGGCTTCGCGGGTCACGGTCTGCAAGCGGCCGGTTCCGTCCACATGAGTTGGCGCTGGAATTTTGTCGCGTTTTCCGGGTCGAACGGCGTAGGCCAAGGTCATGAAGGGCGAAGGATGTGATTTCTCAAACCATTCGCCTGTCGCCTCGGCGAGAATCGACGGCGCAAAGGGCCGGAAAATTTCGCGGTGCTTGATGCGCCGGTTGAGGATTTCCTTCATTTCCGGCCGCCGGGGGTCAGCTACGATACTGCGGTTGCCCAGGGCTCGAGGTCCCCACTCCGCGCGCCCCTGGAACCAGCCGAGGATTTTCCCGCCGGCAATGATTTCCGCGGTTTTGCGGAGCAGTTCGGGTTCCGAAAGCTCGGCGATGCAGAAGCCGCCTTGCGAGACGGGGCTAGTGGCAATCGCGCTGCGTATCTCTTCCGCGCCGAAGCCGGGTCCCCAGTACGCGTGGTCCATCACAAACGAGCGCCGCTTTCCAAGCACCTGGTGCCAGACGTAGAACGCGGCGCCGACGGAGAGTCCCGCATCGCCCGCCGCGGGATGCACATACACGCGCTCGAATGGCGTGGCATCGAAAATCTTTCCGTTTGCCACGCAGTTGAAAGCCACGCCGCCGGCAAGGCACACGGCTTTCCGCCCGGTGCGTTCGGCGAGCTTTCGGAGCATGCCCAAATAGACCTCTTCCAGGCGCGCCTGGAGCGAAGCCGCCAGGTTACGGTGCCGCTGTTCGAGGGGCTCCTCGGGTTGCCTTGCGGGCCCTCCCAAGCGCCGCGCCATGGCGTCGGAGAACATTCTTCCGAGGACGGGAGTCTTGTCCGCTTCCGCCCAGGACATCTCCGGGCCGCTGCGATGGTGGGTGAAGTAATCGAGTCCGAGGCGGAAGGCATTTTCCTTGGCGGGGTCGAACCGCAGAATGTCGCGGAAAGCATCATGCTGCTCGGGCTGGCCGTACGCGGCCAGACCCATCACTTTGTATTCGTCGCCAAATTTCAGAAAGCCGAGGTACTGCGTCACCGCGCTGTAATAGAGTCCAAGGGAATGCGGGAAGGCGACCGCGCCGTGAATCCGCATGGCGCCGTCCGCGCCGGTTCCCCACATCGTGCTGGCAAAATCGCCCAGTCCGTCCGCGGAAAGCAGGGCCGCCTCTTCAAAAGGCGAGACAAAAAAGCTGCTGGCGAGATGCGCCTGATGATGCTCCACACGGTGAAAGCGGGCTTTCCATTGCTTGCGGCCGCAATCCAATGCCGCGGCGAGTGCTTCCGGGATGCCGGTGAATTTCGTAAGCACTTTGGCGCGCTCGCGCGCGAAAGAGGGCATGCGAATCGCGTAAAAAAGTTTCGTGGCCAATCGCGCGTAAGGATCGCGCGGCACAGCCACATGGTCGATTTCCGCAGGGGTGATGCCGGCCTCGCGCAAGCAGTAGCGAATGGCCGCAGCCGGGAATCCCGCCGCATACTTCACGCGATTGAAGCGCTCTTCTTCCACGGCCGCGACCAGGCGGCCGTCGCAGACGAGCGCGGCGGACGCGTTCCCGTGATACGCGTTGATTCCAAGGATATTCATGCGGCAGCGAAACAGTTTAGCGCAGGCAGGGAGCGTCCGCCTCAAGCCGGCAGATGCCGACGGCACCATTCGTTCAGCACATAGAGCGACCACGGCCGCGACCAACTGGTTCTTTTCGCCTGAAATTGCTTCCACACGTTTTGAAAGCCGTTGGGGCGCAGATACGGAGCCAATGCGGCTGCGGGGTCCGCGAAGCTGGCTTCGATCTTGTGTTGCAAAGGTCCGCGCAGCCATTCTTCCCAGGGGAGCGTAAAGGTTTTTTTTCGCCGCGCGGTGATTTCCGGCGGAAGCAAATCGCCCATGGCTTGCGTCAACAGGGCTTTCTGTGCTCCGTCGCGCCGCCGCGCGACCTCCGGCAGGGCGCCGATCAACTCGACGAGGGGAGTGTCCAAGAGAGGCACGCGCACTTCGAGCGAATGGGCCATGCTGACCGAATCCGTGTCGCGCAACAGCGTATTGGCCATGTAGTTCCGCAATTCGAGCCAGCTCACACTGGCAACCGGCCCGAGCATTCTCGTGTCATCCGCGGTTCGTTGCAGCCACGCCAGCCACGTTGGGTCAAGCGTCACGCCATCCGGATTGATGCTGCTGGGCCGGAATCGCGGCTCGATGATGCGATCGACGGAGCCGGGCGGGAAGAGCGAGCGCGCGAAGAAGTAAGGGTGCGGAAAGGCATCCGGGCAGGCCCAAGCGGCCGCGGCCTTGCGCCCCGCGTCGGGCGAGGCGTCGCGCTCGGCCAAGGATGCGGCGAATCCTGCGCTCAATTTCCGCAGGGCGGCGGGCACAAACCAAGCCGCCCGGACAAGTTTGCGCAGCCGGGCTGTATCCTCGAAGGTGCGGTAGCCCGCAAAAAGCTCGTCGCCGCCGAGGCCGGAGAGCGCCACTTTGAGCCCAACCTGGCGGGCCGCCCACGAGACAAAATAGGTGTTGATTCCGTCCATGGTCGGCTGGTCCAGCGCGCCCAAGGCTTCTTCGAGTCGCGCCAGCATTGCCGCGCCATCAAGCGGGACTTCCGTGTGCGTCGTTTTGCAACGCTCCGCCACCAAGCCAGCTAAGGCACTCTCGTCGTAACGAGTGCCGGGAAAACTCAGGGTAAAGCTGCGAATGCCCTGGGCCGCTTGCCCGGCAAGGGCGGCGATGGCGCCTGAATCCAGGCCGCTCGACAAGAAGAGCCCGACCGGCACGTCGGCAATCAAGTGCGCCCGCACGGCATCGGCGAGGGCCAGCCGCACGCTCTCGACCGCTTCGGTGAAGTTGCGCGGCCGCTTCGGGTCGCGCGCAGCGGGGCTGCGCGCCGGATCCCACCAAGGGCGGGCGCGGGGTGTGCGCCGGCGCTCGGGTAAATAAAGCAGCATCCGATGCCCAGGCGGAAGCGAAAAAATGCCTTCGACGAGCGTCACCGGCTCGGAAACGCTCCCAAACAGGAGGTACGAAGTCAGCGCATCCTGGGAGATGCGGCGTTCGGCGCCGCCCGCGAGCAATGCCCGCACTTCCGAGGCAAAAGCAAATCCGTCATTTGCTTGCGTGTAATAGAGCGGCTTGATTCCGAGCGGATCGCGCGCGAGAAACAGGATGGGCGATGTCGCGAAGCGGGCACGAAAATCAATCAGCGCAAAAGCGAACATTCCGCGCAGTTCGGAGAGCAGGTCCTCGCCCCATTCCTCCCACCCATGCACCAGAACTTCCGTATCCGAGCTACTGCCGAAACGATGGCCGAGCCGGGTCAGCCGGTCCCGTAATTCCCGGTAATTGTAAATCTCGCCATTCAGGATCACGCCGACGCTGCGGTTTTCGTTCCACACCGGTTGATGCCCGCCGGCCAGATCGATGATGCTGAGACGCCGCATGCCGAGGGCAAGGCCGGGAGCGCGCGCATCGCAGAGAAATCCTTCGTCATCCGGGCCGCGATGCGCCATCGCGGCGGTCATGGTTCTTACGCGGGATTCTGCTGAATGCGCTTGCGGAGCGAAGGCGACGCCGCAGATGCCGCACACGTTACACCCCGATTCCCGGCGCCCAAAGGAACACGAATCTCTCCGAGGAACGGCTATTTTGCCGCTCTGGATCGTCCCGCAGCAAGTTTCTCATAGAGCGCTTCCATTTCCTCGACCGGCTCCGCCCAGCCAAGCCGCCGCGCCGCGGCCATCCCGCAGGCGGCGAGTTTCGCGCGAAGGCCGGCATCGCCCAGCACGCGCTCGAGAGCGCTTGAGAGCTCCTCGGCGTCGTGCTTCACAAGCACGGCCGCATCGTTTCCCAGCAGGGATGCAATTCCGCAATTCTCGGTCAGAATGACGGGTGTGCCCGCCGCGGCGGCTTCCGCCGCCGTGTTGCCAAAATTTTCGTTCTGCGAAGGCAAGACGAACACATCCGCGTCGCGAAAGGCCGCCCACTTGTCGTTTCCGAAGAGCGGACCGGCGAAGTGCACTCGCGCGCTCAATCCGAGCCGCGACGCTTCGGCATCAAGAGCCTTTCGCATGCCGCCTTCATCGGGACCCGCGAAGATCAGACGCGCATCGGTCGCGCGGAGGCTCTCCGCCTTTGCGAACGCTCGCAAAAGCAATTCCGGGCTCTTCTTCGGGGAAAGCCTTCCCAGGAAAAGAACGACTTTGGAATCGAGAGGCAGGCTGAACTTTGCGCGGAATGCTCCGTGCGGCGGCAAAGCCGCGGGAATTTCCACGCCGTTCCGCCGCAGCGTGATCTTCGCTGAATCGAGCCCGCCCGCGATCATCTCCTGGCGCTCTTGTTCGGCGGTGGCAATCAGGGCGGAGGCGCGGCGGAGCATGCGGTTGCCCCAGAGGGCGTGATAGGCGCGTTTCAGCGCGAGGCTGCGCACAATGGGCACAAACATTCCGATGGGTTCGACGATGTACGGTATCTTCCGCGCGCGGCACGCGGCGCTGACCGCGGGACCCAGCAAGTCATAGAGCCCGAAAATATGCGCGACGTCAAAATCCTTGAGCCGAGCCCGGCAATACCGCTTCACCGCGGGACTCCAGGCCAGCGCGCGGCGCCGGAACCACGCCGGCAGATAGATGGCCTGCACGCCTGCCTCGGAGCGCCTCCAGCCGAAGGGCGAGCGGTCCGTCTTGATCTCGATAGAATCCGCCGCCAGCCGGGACTCGAGTCCCCAATCGGAGGTCAAGACGGTCACTTGGTGCCCCCGCCGCGCCAGTCCTTCCGCGAGGGCTTTCACCTTGAGGGGCGGGCCGCCGAACTCGAGGAACGGCGCATAGGTCGCCGTGACCTTCAGGATTCGCATTGTTCGCGCAGGATTTTCTTGAACGTTTTGGCAAAAACGCTGAAGCGGAATTCATCCTCGACGCGCTGTTTGCCGCGCCTGCCCATTTCGCGGCCGAGATCCGGATGGGAAAGCAGCGTCTCGATCGAAGTCGCAAGCTGCACCGCGTCGCCATGCTGAACCAAATAGCCGGTTACGCCGTCCTCGATGACTTCCGGCGCGCCGCCATGCGCCCCGCCAATGACGGGCTTGCCGCGCGCCATGGCTTCGAGGTACACCAAGCCAAGGCCTTCCGCGCGGCTGGGCAGGGCAAAAATCTCGCAGGCGGAATAGCAGGCGGAGAGCTCCGGGTAGCTTACGCCGGAGAAAAACGCCACGTGCCGCCGCACGCCGTTTCGTTCGGTCAAGTGCTCGAGCCACGGCCGGTCGTCGCCGTCGCCCACAAGCGCCAATTGCAGTTCCGGCCAGCGCGGCAAAAGCCGCGGCAAGGCGGTGATCAGCGTGTCCATGCCTTTATAGCGCTCGGCGGCTGTCCAACGCCCCACGGCCAGAATCACGCGCCCGGATGGGAAATTGGGCGGCGGCGAAGGCTGCGGCGAGGCCGCCAGCAGCGCCTCAAACTGGGGATCCAGTCCCCAATGCAGGACGCGCACGCGCTCGGCCGGCACGCCCTGCTGCAGACGAACGTGCTCGGCAGTGCTCTGGCTGGGAGCCAGGACCAAATTCGCGCGCCGCAACGCCCGCCGCCTCCAGCTCGACAGCGGCTCCCACACTTCAATGCCGTGCGTGCAGACGATCAATTTGGCTTTGGGCGCCGCCACGCGCATCGCGCGCGCCACCGGCGCCAGATTGGGATGCGCCGCGAGAACCAGCTTTGCGCCTCTGCGCGCGGCGCGAATCGCGGTCGCCGCAAAGCGCCCTTTGGCGCGCGCGCTGCCAGTGAACACAAACTCCCGCTCGCCCACGGCCATGCGGTGCAGCACGGGCGTGTCGTTCAGGCTCAGCAGCCTGCATTCCAGGCCGCGGCTCGCTGCAAACTCCGTCATCACGGCCGCCAGGTGGCGGCCAGCGCGCTGCACGCCTCCCGGCGCGTCCAGTTCGGGGAAAAGACCAATCAGCACGCGTTGAGTCTGCCAAGCACCTGGCCCGATGGCAAGGTCTCCCTGGGCCGGTGGTTGCGCGCCCGTCCATTCGGCCAAGCCGCGGCAAGAACCCAGCCGCATGAACGTATTAGAATGTCGCGTCCATGCCGAATCAAAACTTCTCTTCCGTCAGCGCGCTTATCTTCGATCTGGATGGGACGCTCATCGATTCCAAGCGCGACCTTGTGTTGTCCGTGAACGCCATGCTTCGCGAACTCGGGCGTCCCGAGCTTCCAGAACGAACCATTTCCGGCTACATCGGCCGCGGCGCTCCGCAGCTGGTAGCGTCGAGTCTCGGCAGCGGCGCATCGGAGGAAGAAGTGCAGCGCGCGCTGAAATTCTTCCTAGCGTATTACGAGGACCACAAGCTGGATCACACATCGGTTTATCCCGGTGTTACGGATGCGCTCGCCCAAATTTCACAACCGATGGCGGTGCTCACGAACAAGCCATATCGGGTCAGCGGCCGCATTCTCGATGCGCTTGGCCTCTCGAAATACTTTCGCGTCGTCTACGGAGGCAACAGCTTTGCCACGAAGAAGCCCGATCCGCTCGGTGCCAGAACCATTCTTCGGGAGCTCAACACGAACCCGAGCGATGCCCTGTTCGTCGGCGATTCCGAAGTGGACGTCCAAACGGCCCGCAATGCGGGGATGTTTGCCGCGGCCGTCAATTACGGCTTCGGCGTGCACGACCGCGCCGCCTATCCCGCCGATGTTTACCTCGATAGCCTCATGGATTTGCCGCCCCTTCTCGCGAATCTGGCGCCGCGCCGGTAACGTATCGCAAAGCCGAAATTCCGGCTGCCTACGCGATTCCGCTCAGTTCGCGTAAACTGGTTGGCTCGCTGCTCGATAAAAACCTCTTCTGGAGAAGCAATGGCCCAGGTCCGCCCCTTTCGCGCCTTCCGCTACAACCCTTCGCACGCCCCCTATGACCGCGTGCTGACTCAGCCTTACGACAAGATCTCTCCGGCCATGCAGGAGCGTTACTACGCCAGCGATCCGAACAACCTGATTACGGTCGAAAAGGGCCGCGCCTTCGAGAGCGACTCTGCGCAAAATAACGTGTACACGCGCGCCGCTGCCGCGCTTGAGGCCTGGATCTCCGGGAATATCGTGCGCCAGGACCCCGCGCCCGCCTTTTACTCCTATACGCAGGAATTCACGGTGCCCGGCACGGAAGAGCGCCGCATCCGCCGGGGCTTCATCGGAGCGGGCAAACTCGAGGAATATTCCGCCGGGGTGATCTTTCGTCACGAACACACGCTTAGCGGGCCGAAGGCCGACCGCCTGGAGCTGCTTCGCCACACCCGAATGCACACGGGCCAGCTTTTTCTTTTGTATGCGGATAACGAACGCCGGATCGATCGTATTCTGGAAGACGCGGAACGCGCCGCGCCTCCGGTGACGGAAATGCGCGATGAGTACGGCGTGGTGCACCGTCTCTGGGTGATCGCTGATCCCGCTCGCGCAGCCTCCATCGAAAGCGCCATGGCCGATCAGAAGCTGGTCATTGCCGATGGCCACCACCGTTATGAAACCGCGCTCGCGTACCGCAACGAGCGGCGCCTCCAGGCCGGAAAAACGGATCCTGAAGCGCCCTACGAGCGCGCCATGATGACCTTCGTGAATACCCGGAGCGAGGGGCTTGTGATCCTTCCCGGGCATCGCGTCGCTGCTCACCTTCACGATTTCAAGTGGGCCGAGGTGCGCCGCCAGCTCGAGCCGTGGTTTGAAGCGGAGCCGTTCTCTTTCCGCGATGAAGTTTCGAAGGCCGGCGCCCGCAACAACTTCCTGATGCGGCTGAAGCAGCAGCGCAACCGGCGCGCCATTGGTGTTTACCCCGCGCAGGATGCTCCGCGCGCCTTCTATTTGCTCACGCTTCGTCCGGGCGCGGATTTGACGCGCCTTCTGCCGAACGTCTCGCCGCTTCAGCGGGAACTCGACGTGGTACTCCTGCACGAGGGCATTCTCGAGCCGGCCCTCGGCATTACGCCGCAAGCCGTTGCGTCCGAGGCCAATCTGACGTTCGAGCGCGAGGCCTCCGCCGCGCTGGACGCCGTGGATCGCGGCGCGGCGGAAGCCGCGTTTTTGCTGAATCCCTGCGAGGTCGATCAGGTGATGAACATCGCCACCGCAGGCGAGGTCATGCCGCAGAAGTCCACGGACTTCTACCCGAAGATGCTCAGCGGCATCGCCATGTACTCCGTGGCGTAGCTTCCCAGCCGGAGGCCCGGAGACCTTCATGGAATTGTGGTTTGGCAAGGATCACCGAGTTCCTCACGTGGCGCAGGAAGCGGAACGAGGCTGCCGAAATACCGCGTTAGCCGGATGGCCACTCCTTCTCCCCGCCCTCAGTATGGCGGGCGCGGGCCTATCGAATGCTCGACGGCGGGATTCGAGGGCTTGGCAAGGAGGAATAAATGTCTTTCCTGGCGTGGATTGTGCTCGGGCTGATCTCGGGATTCATAGCAAGTAAGATCGTCAACAAGCGAGGCGAGGGCATCCTGATGGACATTGTGCTGGGGATTGTGGGAGCGGTGGTGGGCGGCTGGCTCTTCAGCGCGCTCGGCGCGTCCAAGGTTACCGGCTTTAACATTTACAGCATCATCGTTTCCATCATTGGAGCCGTCATCGTCTTGCTTGTGTATCACGCTCTTGTGCGCCGGACGCGTCCGACGACGCACTAACGCCTGCCCCATAGCCTGGTTTCAAAAATCCACGCTCGCTATCCGGCGAGCGCGGCGTGCTTTTGCTTTCCTGCGCGTTCCTTGGCCCGCCGCTTCTCTTTTGCCACGGAGCGCGGATCGACGAGCCATTGGGCTTTGCCCGCGCGGCCCGGCTGCTTGACTTTGGTGCCCGTGAGCCGGCCAATGGCGAGCAGCGTGCAGACTTCCGCGCTGGTCAGGTCCAGGATTGCGGCAGTTTCTTGCGCGGTAAACCACCGGGCCCGGCTCGAAGCCATGCAACCAGTTCCTCCAAGTAGACGGTGAAGTTGACTTTAGCTCTGAATTACTGTTTTTTCAACCCCAGTGGAAAGTTCCCGTTTCTTCCCCACCTGTGGTTCCAGCCGATGCATTGCTCTCGCTTTCATTGACAGGGCTGCGACCCCACGGGTATGCTTGCAGGGTTGCAGCGTATTCCAACGCAAGCAGCATTGTCCCAAGTGAACGCCCTGCGGGGGACCTGAGCACCCCTGCGAAGCGATCCACCTCCTTGCATCAAACCCTCTAGGGAATTCGCAAGGAACTCTTTCGACTAACAGGGATAGATATCCCGGAGGCCCTTAACCATGTTTTCCGACCACGAGAATCAAACCGCAGCCGCAGCCGCTCCTGCCCAAGAAGAGAACCAGAACGCGAAGTCCGAAAGCGCCGCACCGGAAGCTCCTCAGGCAGCGCAAGCACCCCAAGTCCCAAAGTCCATCGAGCCTGGTAGCACGGAAGCTGCTGCCGAAGTTCACGCCGCCACTGCAGAGGCCGCGGCTGCTCCAATAGCCCAGGCGGATGGCAATTCCGGATCCTCCTCCGGCGTGGCCCCCGAGCATTCCGGGACGGCGCATGCGCAGACGAGCGCCGAGACGGAAGCGGCTTCCGCCGAGGCCACCGCCGCCGAGGAAGAAGCGGCGGGCTCCGAGGAAATGAGCAAGCTCATCGAGCAATATGATGAGCAGCACGAAGCCGCCGCGCAGAACGAAATTATCGAAGTTCAAGTAGTCGCCTATACCGAGCAGGGCGTTGTGGTTGACCTCGGCGGCAAGACCGAGGGCCTCATCCCCGCCTCCGAGTTCCACGAATCCGACATTCCGCGTCCCGAGCCGAATAGCACGATCGAGGTACAGCGCACGGGTGAAACCAAGGAAGGCTACGCTCTGGTCTCTTACCAAAAGGCTCTGCGCCGCCGCACCTGGGAGAGACTGGACGCGGCGTTTAAGGGCAAGGAAACGCTCACCGGCAAGGTGGTGGACCGCATTAAGGGCGGACTTGTCGTAGATATCGGCGTGCGCGCCTTCCTCCCGGGCTCCCAATACGATTTGCGGCCCGCGCAGAATCTGGATAGCTTGGTCGGGCAGGAAGTTCCGGTTCGCATCACGAAGCTGAACCGGCGGCGCGGCAACGTGGTGGTCAGCCGCCGCGCGCTGCTTGAAGAGGAGCTGCATGCGAAGCGCGCCGCGCTGATGGAGACGCTCAGCGAAGGGCAGATCGTTCACGGCCACGTCAAGAATGTGACCGAATACGGCGCCTTTGTGGATCTCGGCGGCATTGACGGCCTGCTGCACCTGACCGATCTGAGTTGGGGCCGCGTTAAGCACCCTTCGGACGTGGTGAAGCCTGACCAAGAGCTGGACGTCATCATTCTGAAGTTCGACAAAGAAAAGCAGCGGGTCTCTCTCGGTCTCAAGCAACTGGTCCCTGATCCGTGGGTCAATGCCGCGGAAAAGTATCCCGCGGGCGGGAAAGTCCGCGGCAAAGTCGTGGGCATTGTGGACTACGGCGTGTTTGTTGAACTGGAGCAGGGTATAGAGGGCCTGGTCCATGTCACGGAGCTGAGCTGGTCCAAGAAGGTCCAGCATCCCTCCAAGGTGGTGAAAGTGGGCGAGGAAGTGGACGTCGTCGTTCTGGATATCAAACCGAGCGACCGCCGCGTATCTCTCGGCATCAAGCAGGCGCAGCCTGATCCCTGGCTCGTGACGGCCGAAAAATATCCGGTCGGCACCGTTGTCACCGGAAAAGTGCGGAATATCGCCGAATTCGGGGCCTTTGTCGAAATCGAGGACGGCTTCGACGGCCTTGTCCACGTTAGCGATGTTAGCTGGACCGGCCGCGTCAAGAATCCTCACGAAGTCTTCAAGAAGGGCGAGCCGGTCACGGCAAAGGTCCTGAAGATCGATCCGGAAAACCGCCGTGTTTCTCTCGGCATGAAGCAGGTGAACGACATCTGGGGCGAGTGGTTCAGGAAGCACCGGGTCGGTGAAATCGTCAAGGGCAAGGTCAGCCGGATCGCCACGTTTGGCGCGTTTGTTGAACTCGGCGAGAATATCGAAGCCTTGTGCCACAACACGGAAATCGAGGACCGCCGCCGCCGCGATGAAGGCCCGGCGTCCTACCGCCCGACCGGCCCGCTCAAAAGCGCTGGCCCGCTCGAGCCTGGCAAGGAATACGACTTCAAGATCATCAAGATCAGCCCGGAGACGCGCCGCATCGGCTTGAGCTATCGCGCCGCCGTAAAACAGCAGGAGCGCCGCGAAATCGAGCAGTACAAGTCGTCCAAATCGTCTTCCACGGCGACGATCGGGGACGCCATTCAATCCAAGCTGGCTTCACGCTAGGATCAAGCTCCCGCGTGGCCGCGGATCCGGCGCGCTTGCGATTTTTCGTTTTACCTCAGGGTGGCTTTAATGATAGGAAAGGGCAACCGGAACCGGGCCTCTAAGCCTTTTGACATCAGCAAGGTGCGGCCCTCAATCTTGTTTCGCCAAGACGAGGCATGGACACGATGACCAATCAACCGACACTCACGAAGGCTGACCTCATCGAAGAGGTCCTTCGCATTACCGAGTTGCCGCGCAAGGAATCCGAGATCATCGTCGAAACCATTTTCGACAGCATCATCCAGGCGATCCAAAAGGGCGAAAAAATCGAAATCCGGGGTTTCGGCAGCTTCCGTACCCGCCAGCGCCGCGGGCGCGTGGGACGCAACCCCAAAACCGGCGAAAAAGTGGAAGTTCCGGCCAAGAAAATACCCTTCTTTAAGCCCAGCAAGGAACTAAAGGACTTCGTTAACAACGCCGGCTCGGACTCGGGTTCCGCCTAGCCGCGTTGCAGAGCTGCGCGTTGCGGCGTTTGCTCATCGCAGCCCGTTTGCGGCGGTAGCCGCCTCGTAGCGCCCTTGGGAGGACCAGTCTTCGATCGCTAAGGTCTTTGCCCCCGGTTTTTCGTTTCTCCGTCCCTGCGTTATCCTGTGCCCTCGGATCTCCGGCTCACAGGTGCCGCGCGATGGATTACCTCTGGACTCCCTGGCGTTTTGCCTATATCGAGGAAGTCACCAAAGGCAAGCCGCCCGACTGTATCTTCTGTGACGCCCTCGCGCAGAACCGCGACGAAGAGGCGCTCATCGTATATCGCGGCAAGAAGGCGTTCATTATTCTTAATCGCTTTCCGTATACCTCCGGCCACGTCATGCTCGTCCCTTACCAGCACGTACCCGATCTTGCCGGGTGTGATCCCGAAGCTCTCGGGGAAATCATGTTTTTCTCGCAGCGTCTCGACGCGATCTTCCGCAAGGAGTACAAGCCCGACGGCGCCAATCTCGGGATGAATCTCGGCCGTGCCGCCGGAGCAGGCGTGGCCGGCCACATTCACCTGCACATGCTGCCGCGCTGGTTCGGCGACACCAATTTCATGACTGTCGCGGGCGAAACTCGCGTTCACCCCGAAGAACTTCGAACCACGTACAACCGGCTCCGCTCGGCCCTTTCCGCCTAATCAACCGCGCTTCTTTCGAGCCGAAGCGGGACATTTTGGCTCCACGCTTGCGGTCGCAAGAGCACGCGTCAGGACGCCGATTCCGGGCGCCTGCGATAAAATACCTCAGCGCAATTTTGGAGCATGCTTTGAATCTCCAACTCTCGGAAGAGCAGCAGCTTCTCCAGAAGACTGTCCGCGAATTTGCCGAGTCCGAGGTCCGGCCGCGAGCCCGTGAGCTCGATGAAACCGGCCGATTCCCCCGCGACCTCTTCGCCAAGGCCGCCGAGCTCGGGCTCACCGGCGTAGCCCTTCCCGAGTCCGAAGGGGGCGCCGGCTTTGACCACATCGCTTACAGCATCGTCATCGAGGAAGTCTCCCGCTGCTGCGCTTCCACCGGCGTGATCCTCTCCGTGCAGAATTCCCTTTACTGCGATCCCATTCATCGCTATGGCACGCCCGAGCAGAAGCAGAAATTCCTGCTGCCGTTCGCCCGCGGCGAGAAAGTCGGCTGTTACGCCCTCACCGAACCGCAAGCCGGCTCGAATGCGGCCGCGCTCCAGACCAAAGCCGTTCTTCGCGGCGATACGTACGTCGTGAACGGCACCAAGGCTTGGATCACCAACGGCGGAGCCGCTGACGCCGTCATTGCTTACGTCAACACGCATCCCGAGAAAGGCGAAAAGGGCATCACCGCGCTCGTCATCGAAAAAGGCACGCCCGGGTTCAAGGCCGGCAAGGAAGAAAAGAAGCTTGGCATCAACGCGACCGCCTGCTCCGAGTTGATCTTCACCGATTGCGAAGTCCCGGTCGCCAACCGCATCGGCAACGAGGGCGAAGGCTACAAAGTCGCGCTGTCAACGCTGGATGGCGGCCGCATCGGCATCGCCGCGCAGGCCCTGGGCATCGCGCAGGGGGCCTTTGAAGCGGCTCTGGCCTACGCAAAGGAACGCATGGCTTTCGGGCACCCGATCTCGCAGTTTCAGGCGATCCAATTTATGCTCGCCGATATGTCCACCGAACTGGACGCCGCCCGCCTGCTCATCCGCCGCGCCGCCTGGAAGCAGGATTCCGGTGCACGCTTTAGCATGGAAGCTGCGATGGCCAAGCTCTTCGCCAGCGAAATGGCCACTCGTGTGACTCACAAAGCGATTCAGATTCACGGCGGCAACGGCTACAGCCGCGAATATCCGGTCGAACGCAACTACCGCGACGCGCGGATCACCGAGATTTACGAAGGCACCTCCGAAATTCAGCGCCTCGTCATCTCCTCCTGGGCCTTGCGCTCGTAATTATTCTCACCTAATTGTTCTCAACTGGCCGAGAATTGCCATCCCCATCTCTCTCATTCGAATTTTGCCAGCGGCGCCCGCTGGGCGGCTGGTTTGGCCACTTTTCTCCTCTCCAACGGCCACGCTTCCCTCCCGGCTTCCACTCGCCCTGCCGGTTGCCGCGTTAGACTATGCCGATGCCCCTCTCGCTCACCACCGAAGTCCGCATGGTCAAAGGGGTCGGCCCGCAGCGCGCCGAACTGCTCGCCAAACGAGGCATCCATACGCTGCAAGATCTGCTTCATTACCTGCCCTTCCGCTATGAAGACCGCATCCATTTCTCCAAAATTCGCGACCTGCAGCCGAACGGCACCTACACCATTTGCGCCAGAGTGATGAGCGGCCAGGCCATCCGTGCCCTGCGCGGACGCGACGCCATTTACCACCTGCTTGTGCAGGACGAGACCGGCTCGCTTCCCTGCAAATTCTTTCATGGCGGCTATCTTGAAAACCGCCTGAAACCCGGCCAAACGCTGGTCCTGCACGGCAAAGTCGAAACCGATAAGCTGCGCCCGGCGCGCCGCGAAATGGTCAATCCGCAAATCGAGCTGCTCACCGGCGACGGCGCGGACTCGACCGAAGCCGGCCGCATCGTCCCCATCTACGAAGCCATCGGCAGCTTCAGCTCGCGTGCCATTCGCCGCGTCATGTATGCCGCCGTCCAGCTTCTCGATTCCCGCGTGGCCGATGTTCTTCCGGAGGACCTGCGCGCCCGCCGCGGCTTTCCCTCGCGCCGCGACGCCATCATCCAGACCCATTTCCCCGCGGCCGGTGAATCGCTCGAAGCCCTTAACGCCTTTCGGTCTCCCGCGCAGCAGCGCCTCATCTTCGAGGAGTTTTTCCTTTATCAGCTAAGCCTGGCTCTCGAGCGTCGCGCCACACGGCGGCACAACGCCATCGCCTGCCGCGTCCGCGAAGACGCCGTTCGCGGAGCTCTCAAGCGCATGCTGCCTTTCAAGCCCACGGCCGCGCAGAAGCGCGTTCTCGCGGAAATCGCCGCGGACCTCGAGAAATCCTCGCCCATGAACCGGCTCCTCCAGGGAGATGTCGGCAGCGGCAAAACCATCGTCGCGCTGCAAGCCGCCGTCATCGCCATCGAGAACGCCGCGCAAGCCGCTCTCATGGCCCCCACCGAAATTCTCGCCGTTCAGCACTTTCTCGGCGCCCGCCGCATCCTCGAACGCGCCGGCTATCGCGTTGAGCTCCTCATCAGCGGCATGAAATCCGCCGAGAAAGCCGCCGCGCTCGAACGCATTCGCTCCGGCGAAGCGCAGCTTGCCGTCGGCACGCACGCGCTCATCGAAGACGACGTTGAATTTGCCCGCCTCGGTCTCGCCATCATCGATGAGCAGCACCGCTTCGGCGTTCTTCAGCGGAAGCGCCTTATGGACAAGGCTTCCGCTCGCGGCCATGCGCCACACGTGCTGGTCCTCACCGCCACACCCATTCCGCGCACGCTCTCGCTGACCCTCTACGGCGATCTGGACGTCTCCATCCTCGATGAGCTTCCGCCCGGCCGTACCCCCATCCTGACGCGGCTCACCACGCAGCCTCATCTTCCTGGCGTCTGGGACTTCCTCAAGCGCGAAGTCGCCGCCGGCCATCAGGCCTACATCGTTTATCCCGTGATCGAGGAATCGAAGCTCGAGCTGAAAGCCGCGATCGAGGAATACGAGCGCCTATCGAAGCAAGTCTTCCCCGGTCTCAAGCTCGGCCTGCTCCACGGACGCATGTCCAGCGAGGAGAAAGAGGGCGTCATGCAGCGGTTCCGCGCCAATGAACTCCAAATCCTGGTCTCCACGACCGTCATCGAAGTCGGCGTTGACGTTCCCAACGCCACCGTCATGGTCATTGAGCACGCCGAGCGCTTCGGCCTCGCGCAGTTGCATCAGCTTCGCGGACGCATCGGCCGCGGCGCCGCCACATCGCACTGCATCCTCGTCGCACCCATGCGCATGACCGAGGAAGCCCGCGCGCGCCTCGACACCATGGTCCGCACGACAAACGGCTTCGAAATCGCCGAAGCGGATCTCCTGCTTCGCGGTCCCGGCGAATTTTTCGGCACCCGCCAGTCCGGCGACCTCGGCTTCCACATCGCCAATCCTCTCCGCGACAAGGAATTCCTCGAGCAAGCGCGCCAGGAAGCCTTCGCCCTCGCCGAAGACCCCGCCCAGCGGCAGAGTCTCCAGCGCACGCTCGCCGCCCTTCCCCCCGAATGGCAGCGCCGCTACCAACTCGCCCGCATCGGCTAATCCTCAGCGAAGAGCCCTCGCGACTTTCATGGGGCCATGAATTCCAATCGCCCTTGGATGGAACGGCATTGACCAAGCATGCGTGTCAGCTAGTTCAGGACGCTTTGAACCAGTCTCGCGATGACGCGCGACCGCGCGGGAGGAGATTTCAGCGAGTGTTCCCATATCCTTATGACTCGCCAGTTCAGAGACCGCAATTTGGTTCTTGTACGACGGTCGCGCGCTCGATTGGCCATGATTTTGGCCCTCCAGTAACGCCGGTTATCCTCCGGAAGCCGAAAACAGCGCGGACAGCCATGCCAAAAGCAGCCGTCGATGAAGACCGCAACTCGTTTCCCTTTGAAAACGAAATCCGGCTTACCCGGAAGATTGGCGTCCCTGCGCCACCCTGAGATTCCAGCTTCGCGCAGCAAACGCAAGAACGCCTTTTCGGTTGTTGCGTTGTTCTTCGAGCGGATGCTCGCCATATTGTGCGAGCGCTGTTCCCGCGATAGCCAGTCCGCCATTTGTTCTCTCAACTTGGAGCCAGGTCGGCTTCATTTCCGGTATTTCTTTTCCAGCCAGTCGAGAAGATGAAGCTGATCCTCGATCGTGGCCCGGCGAACCTGCCTGAGCAGTTCGATGCGGCCGGGTTTCGGCGGCGAAATATTTTGCAGCCCCTCGTTACAGTTCGTGCAAGCGGCCCGCAGATTCTCCGGCCGATCCGTGCCCCCCTTCGACTTGTCGATTATGTGTCCGATCGTGAGCCGAACCTTCTGGCCGGGATGGAGCGGATCGGGATCTCCGGCGGCTAGACCACACATTTGGCAAGTGTATCCATTTCGTTCCAAAACAAAGGCTCTCATCTCCTTGGACATTGTTCGCGGAAGAACAGGATTTCTAACGTCTGTCTCCAGTAGGTACTGACCTGGCTTCAATTCCCTCCTGTCCCTGTGTGACAAAATCCGATAGCCAAACTCGTCCCGCAGCTCTCGAAGGCGCCGCGCCCACTCTGAGGTGCGCGCAACCTTTCGGATCTGTTCACTACTCACGACCCTTCCCAGGTTAGCCAGCAGGAACCGCAGCACGCGCGCACGTGATCCCTTGCCTGCTTCGGGCGGAATCCTCGCCATTAGCGCGCCATCTCAAACAGTGGAATCTGAACGCGCCGAGATCTCCCGGCACTACCCGCCAGCGCCGCAGCTATAGCGCTGCCCACGGCCTCAGCTACATTCGGTGGTAGCGCGTTACCTACCTGCCGGTATGATGCCGTTTTTCCGCCGCAAAAAACCCAGGAGTCCGGGAAGCCCTGAACTCGAGCAGCCATCCGCACCGTCAAACGCGGGATGTGACTGACAGGGTGGTCGCGGCCTGGCGGTTCATCTGCCAGTCCCAGCCCATCAACTCCAAGAGCGGCCCACTGTCTTCGTGCCCGAGTCGGTCCAAGATCCGGTCCGCCGTGTTTCTTCGACCCGCCGACTAAGGTCGGTGCGATGCCGCTTGCCTTTTGGCGCCATCGGTCTGCACCCCGCCATTCGCGTGACGACATCAGGTCAAACAGTGCGTCCCCAACCGTCAAAGGAACAGCGCCGTTAGGCTCCGGCCATCGAAAGCATTCGGGAAAGGCCCCTCGGAAGGCCACCAACACGAACCGTGGGCGCAGTTGAGGAACCCCGAACCAGCACGCGTTGAGCACACGCCACTGAACTTCGTAGCCTAGACGATCAAACTTTCGGGTCAGGTTGCCGCGATATTCAGAAAACTTCGCCGATGCGAAACCTGGCACATTTTCAAGCAGAACGGCCTTTGGCTTGGTTTCTTCGACGAGCCGAAGAGCTTGTGGGAAGAGATCGCGTTCGTCTTCGCGGCCTAATTGTTTTCCTGCTATTGAGAATGGCGGACACGGAACGCCGCCAGCAAAGAGATCCACTCCTCGAAAGTCTCCTCCATTGATGTCTGCGACCGAACCCTCGATTACATTCCAGTCTGGGCGATTCTTCCGAAGCGTGTTGCATGCCTCGCGGTCAATTTCGACGGCACCCACTAGGTCAAAGCCGGCCTCTTCCAGGCCTCTAGCCTGCCCCCCTCCGCCCGCACATATTTCCAGGACTGTAAGACCCATACACCTTCCGGTTCGCTTTGGAGTTAGAGTCTAACCTACTCATTCTGTAATGACTACAACCTCCGCCCCTGTCGGAAAGGCCACTCTCTCGGCAGCTTCGCTGGCAGTCCTGGTCAGACGCTTCCCGCAAAACGACTTCGCTCCGGAGCTAGGCACACGCTTCAACTTCCGGCTTTTCCCTCCTAAACTTCTCCTCATGCGCGTTATCGCCGGCCAGTATCGCTCCCGCCTGCTCAAATCCCTCAAAGGATTGAATCTCCGGCCCACCAGCGACTATCTTCGCGAAGCTCTCTTCAACGTTCTCGGCGCTCATCTCGAAGGCGCGCATTTTCTCGATCTCTTTGCCGGTACCGGCGCCGTCGGCATCGAAGCGCTCAGCCGCGGAGCTGCCTCCGCCACCTTCATCGAATCTCACCGCCCCGCCGTCGCGCTCATCAAAGCCAATCTCGCGAGCCTTGCTATTCGCGAGGGCGCTACTGTTCTTCCGCTCGACGCCCTCCGCGGGCTTGAAACGCTCGCTGCCCGCAGCAGTCCTGTTTCGCCAAAATGGACGCACGTCTTTCTCGATCCGCCCTACGCAGCCGCCGAAGAATACGCCCGCGTCCTGAATTTCCTCGCCGCGAGCTCCCTCCTCGCTCCCGCAGCCATCGTCGTCGCCGAGCATCGTCGCACCTTCTCTCTCCCTGAACGCTTCGCTCCCCTGGAAGCATTTCGCACCCTCCGCCACGGCGACTCCTCCCTCACCCTGTTCCGTCGTCGGCCCGCCTGAATCCATCGCAATCCGCCCCGTTCGAACGATACGGATAAGTACTTTTACTTTCAAAGCATCGGCGCGTGCTAGAAAATACGGGATCCTCGCTCGGCGCATTGCGCCGGCGTTCCTCCTCCTCGCGCCCGGCTTTTAGCCGGTCGCGCCTGACGTTCAGAGCTTTCTATCCTGCTTGTTTCCAGGCACTTACAGACCATACTCCTGGGTGCGACGGGCGCGCACCGCAAAGCCGTCGCTCCCATCGCTCCCTCGGTTTGACCGAACGCCCGTATCCCCAATATGTTCAGCGGCTTGCCTACTCTTTCAGGTTTGACAAAGGAGGCAGGGGTCAACCTCTCGCCCTTCCCTCTCATCTCACTTGCGTCGGCCGTGCAGTCCCGCTCCGGCAGGGTATAATCCTCGACCCCGTGTCCGACCAAATGTCCATCAACCAGGCTATGAATGCGTCCGGTATCCGCGCGCCTTCCGTTAGTAAAGGACGGATCGATGCATTTGACCTCTTGGGTCAAGGCGCGGAAGCCTCCGAGCCTGTTCGGCTGGCGCGCGGCTCTGCTCCCGCGCTCGAAATCGCCTGGGGCGAGTTCCGCCAAAGCCTCTGGAGCAGCTTTCGCGCTTCTCTGGCTTGGATGCCGGGGCGTTCCCCTTCCAATTTCTTCAGCGGATCTCTTGTCGAGCCGGGATTTCCGAGCCGCGCCCTTATCGCCGCTGCTCTTTGGCATCTTGTTTTTCTTGTCATGCCGTTTCCACGCCTCTCCGTCGCCCCGCCAAAAACGCACGCCTTCGATAACACTGAGCTCACCTGGTCGGGTCCCATCGAGGACTTGCCGCTACTCGCCACGCACGCCAGCTCGCCAAAACCCGCTCCGCGCGGCGAACCCTCTAAGCCCCAGCCTGCGCCAGGCGCCGATGCGTTTCATCCTCGGCAGCGCATTTTCACGGACCCGGTGCGCCCGAATCATCCGCGCCAAATGCTTGTGAACACCGCCGCGCCCGCGCTCGCTCCCAAATTTCTCCCGAATCTGCCAAACATCGTGCAGTTTGCCGCCGTCGCCGTTCCCGCGCGCCCTCAGCTCGCCATCAGCGCGCAGAGTCTCGCGCAGCTCCATCCCAGGGAACGCCAAATCGCCGCGGTCGACGCGGCTCCTCTGCCGGATATCGCGAATGCCGAGCCGAAGCCCTCCGAACTTCCGCTCGCCGCTTCGCTTCATACGCCTGCGCGGCCAAAACTGGAAATCAACGCGGGCGTCGTGCCGCGCGTCGCGCCAAGGAAGCAAACCGGTGATCTTGGCCCCGCTCCTGATCTCGCCGCGCAAGCTCCGCCCTCGGGTCCTGAGTCCACGCTGGTCGCCCTTTCCGCGACTCCCGGCCCCGTCGCTCCTGTCAAGCCACCCGAAGGCAATCTCGCAGCGCGTCTTGCGATCTCTCCGGAAGGAAAAAAGCCCGGCATACCCGGGGGCGCCGCGAACGCTATGCCGGCAAATGGGGGAACCGCAGGCGACCGCGGCAGCGTTGGCGGAAGCAGCGGCGGCCATGGGAACGCCGAAAGCAGCATCAGCGGAGGAAATCCCGCCGCCAAGAGCGGCATGTCCGGACTCGGCGGCCCGCCCAAACTCAATCTCGATTCGCGCCGGCCGAAATTTTCTCGCGCCGATTTGAACGCGGCCGCCGAGGATACGCGCACCGGACCTCCGAATTTCGCCGCGCTGGCTCCCGGCGCGAAGCCGGAGCAGCTCTTAGGCGGCAAGCGCGTTTACACGCTGTACGTCAACATGCCGAATCTCAACAGCGCCAGCGGCAGTTGGGTTCTGAATTTTTCCGAGCTGCGGATCGCCGGAGCGGCGCCGCGGAATCCCTCCGGCGAAGTGGCCAGTCCTGAACCGATTCGCAAAGTCGACCCGAAGTACCCACCCGCTTTGGCCGAAGCTCACGTCCAGGGCGAAGTGGTTCTCTACGCCGTCATTCGCAGCGATGGTTCGGTGGACAGCATTCAGGTCGTTCGCGGCCTCGATGACGAGCTGGATCACAATGCCGTCGAGGCGTTCGCGCAATGGAAATTCCGTCCGGCGGAACGCGATGGCGTTCCGGTGAGTCTCGAGGTTATCGCGCACATTCCGTTCCATCCGCGCTCGGCGCAGTAGCGGTTCGGTGCGAGCGGGCGCTCCGGGACGCCTGCTGCGGAGCCCGGCGCCGGCGCGCGAAGCTGCCGCGAACCTGCTAGGATAGCTGCGTCCCCACGGCGGGGAATGCCAAACGGACGTTATGGCCAGCAACGGAACAGGAACACAAACGGCGATTGCCCCGGAGCTTTACCGCATTGGCGAAGTCAGCCGCATGACCGAGCTGAAACCCTTCGTGCTGCGCTACTGGGAAACCGAATTCCCCATGCTTCAGCCGGTGAAGAGCGAGAGCGGCCATCGGCTCTACCGCCAGGAAGACGTGGAGCTGATTCTCAGGATCAAGCGTCTTCTTTACGACGAGGGATTCACCATTGCGGGGGCGCGCCGCCATCTGCGCGAGCAACCCGGCGAGGGCGCGCCGGCTCCGGCGCGCGGCGAAGGCGCGGCCGATCTGCTCAGCCGCAAGCTGCTGCTCGACTTGCGCGATTCGCTGCGTGCTTTCTTGACGCTGCTCGAACGCGGGTGATAGCCTTGCTGTTGCGCTGGAACGGCTGTCCGCCGTTCTTCTCGAACCCGTGAATCCGCCGGGTCGAGCCTAGTCGGGGCGTAGCGCAGCCTGGTAGCGCGCACGCTTGGGGTGCGTGAGGTCCCCGGTTCAAATCCGGGCGCCCCGACCATTCCGATCTCTCCACCGCGATTGAAAAAACGGCTGAGGATTTCGCGGAGACGAAGCGCGGGAATGAGGCAAATTCTGCTGACGAATGACGACGGTTACAACGCACCGGGCCTGTGCGCCCTGGCGGAGGCGCTGGCGGATTTCGCGGAGGTCAGCATCGTGGCACCCAGCACGGAGCGCAGCGGAGCGGCGCAATCGCTGACGCTGCGCCAGCCGATCGTGTGCGAGCGCGCAGGGGAGCGGCACTGGGCGGTTGACGGCACGCCCGCCGATTGCGTAATTGTGGCGCTGCACAAATTGCTGCCACAAAAGCCGGACCTGGTGATTTCCGGCATCAATCACGGCGCGAATCTCGGCGAGAATATCTACTATTCGGGGACGGTGGGCGCGGCGCGCGAAGCTGCGTTGCATCAGGTTCCGGCGCTGGCGGTTTCGCTATGCTCAAAAGCCCCGAATGCGGATTTCTCGGCTTCCGCTCGACTCGCGCGTTCGACGGCCGAGGCCGTGCTGCGGGAAGGGCTTCCCGAAGGCGTGCTGCTCAGCATCAACGTGCCGGAGGCGTGGACCGGCGCGGTTCGCTTCACGCGGCAATCGAAAAAGATCACGCGCAATCAGCTCAGCGAGGGCAGGGATCCGCGGGGCCGGAGCTATTTCTGGCTCACCGAGCAGAAAATCGATTGCGACGTCGAGCCGGACACGGATTATGCCGCGATTTTTGGGGGCGCTGCTTCCGTGACTCCGCTGCATTTGGATCCCACGCATCTTCCATCGCTGAATCACCTTTCACACTGGGCCAAAATGCTGGAAGGGGCGTACGGCTCGAGGATGGAGCGCGCGCCCGCACAAACGTGACGCGATACGACGTTGCCGTGATTGGCGCGGGAGTTTTCGGCGCCTGGACCGCGTGGCATCTGGCGAGGCGCGGCCGGCGCGTCCTCTTGCTCGAAGCCTGCGGTCCGGCGCATTCGCGCGCGAGCTCGGGCGGAGAAACGCGGATCATCCGCATGGGTTACGGCACGGACGAGATTTACACGCGCTGGTCGCAAAAGTCGCTCGAACAGTGGAAAGCATTTTTCGCGGAATCGAATCAGCCGCTCTTTCTGCGCACCGGAGTTCTTTGGCTCGCCGGGGCGGACGACACGCGCCTGCGCTGCACGCAAGACGCGTTGCGGCGCTGCGGCATTCCGTTTGAGACGCTGGACCGAAGGACGCTGGGGGAACGCTATCCGCAGATGGGGCTCGACGGAGTCGAAACGGGAATTTTCGAGCCGGAGAGCGGCGTGCTGCTGGCGCGCCGCGCCGTGGCGGCCGTGGTGGCGAAAGGGGCCGCACATGGCGTTGACTACCGCGTTGCGAAAATCGAGATGCCGCGCGGCCCGGGGCGGGTCGACGCCGTGCAATCCGCCGCGGGCGAGACTTTTGCCGCCCGCGAGTTCGTTTTTGCCTGTGGTCCGTGGTTTGCCAAACTTTTTCCCGACTTACTCGGTGACCGCATTTTCCCGACGCGGCAGGAAGTGTTCTTCTTCGGCGTCCCGCCGGGAGACCGCCGGTTCGCTCCGCCTGCATTGCCGACATGGCTTTTTCAGGACGATCAGTTCTACGGCATGCCGGATATTGAGGGGCGCGGATTGAAAATCGCGTGGGACGGTCACGGAGAGAGGATTGATCCGGACACGCAACCGCGCATGGTCACGCCGAGGATGACAGAGATGACACGCAGGTATGTGGCGCGGCGCTTCCCTGCGTTGCGCAATGCGCCGGTCGTCGAGACGCGAGTGTGCCAATACGAAAACACATCCAACGGCGATTTTCTGATTGACCGGCATCCGGAATTTGAAAATGTGTGGCTGGTTGGGGGCGGTTCGGGCCACGGTTTCAAGCATGGACCCGCCGTAGGCGAATACGTGGCGGGCCGGCTGCTGGATGGCATGACCGCCGAGCCGCGCTTTTCGCTCGCAAGCAAAGCGACGAAGCAGCAGCGCGCGGTGTACTGACACGGGGAATAAGATTTCCGGCTTCGCGTTTGAAAGATTTCGGGGCGGGCTGCGTCCATGCAGGAGTGGCGGGCCAGTAGCGTTTCACCTCGAGACGGCGCAAAATTTTGAAGTCAAGGAGGGGACGATGAAATCCCGATTCGGGCTGCGCGGTGTTCTGGTACTCGCGCTTGGCCTCGGCTTGCTGGTTGGCGCACCGCCGCCCCTTGCGGCGGCCGAGGACGGCGTATTCCACGTGCCGGTGGAATACTACAAGCTGCCGAATGGACTGCGCGTGACGCTTTCGCCGGACCATAGTTCACCGACGATTTGCCTGGCGGTCTACTATCGCATCGGCTTTCGCATTGAGCCGCGCGACCGCACGGGCTTTGCGCATTTGTTCGAGCACATGATGTTTCAGGGCTCGCGAAATCTCGGCAAGATGGAGTTCATTAAGCTGGTGCAGCAGAACGGCGGAATTCTGAACGGATCGACGCGCTTCGACTTCACGAACTATTTCGAAATTCTGCCGGCGAACAAGCTGGAGACGGCTCTGTGGGCGGAAGCGGACCGCATGAGCGGGCTCGCCGTGACCGAAGAAAACCTGAAGAACCAGCAGGGAGTGGTCGGCAATGAAGTGAAAGTGAACGTGCTGAACCGGCCGTACGGCGGATTCCCGTGGCTGGACATGCCGCAATACGCGAACACGAACTGGTATAACGCGCACAATTTCTACGGCGATTTGAAGGACATCGAATCGGCGAAGCTGGACGAGGTGCAGGCCTTTTTCAAGACCTACTACGCGCCGAATAACGCGTCGCTCGTGGTGGTGGGCGACTTCGAGCCGGCGCAGGCCCGGCAATGGATCGCAAAGTATTTTGGCGGAATTAAAGCCGAGGACGTTCCGCCGATTCCGGACCTGACCGAGCCAAAACAGGAGCACGAGAAACGCGCGACGAAAATAGATCCGCTGGCGAAAAAGCCGGCGCTGGCGATTGCCTATCACATGCCGGAGCGAAACACGCCCGAATACTACGCCATGGGCTTGATTTCGGAACTGCTGCTGGACGGCGACGACAGTCTGCTGCATGAGGAGCTGGTGCAGAAGAAGGGTTTCACCGGCAATGTGAGCGGCGGGATCAATCTTCTTGGCACACCGTGGAACTATTCGGGCCCGATGCTCTTCATCGCCAACCTCGTTTACGATTTCAGCACGCCGCCGGACACGATTCTCCAGTCCATTGACGGAGTCATGGATTCGCTGCGCACGAAACCGGTGGATCAGAAGACGCTGGATCGCATGCTGGTGAAGGCGCGTTCCGCGACCTATGACAGCATCGGGAGCGCCGGGGGATTTGGACTCGCGGATTTGCTCGCGAGCTTCGCGCTATTCGATGACAACCCGGCGCGGGTGAACTCCATCATCCAGGACTACGAGAAAGTGACGCCCGCGCTTATCGAGAAAACAGCTCAGGAATATTTGCGTCCGGAAAACCGGACCATCCTCCTTCTGCAGCCCCAACAAGCACAGTCCGCGGCGGCAACGCCGGCGAAGCAGTAAGAAGGGAGCGCGCGCAATCATGATGGGCATGATGAGAAACGGCGGTGTTCTGCGGAAAGCGGTGTTGCTGGCGGCGACGGCGGGACTGGCGTGTCTGGCACTGAAGGCCCAAGAAAAGGAAACACCGCCTGCCGGCGGTCCTCCAAAGCCGTTCACGATTCCGGCGCATGAAACGTACACCTTGCCGAACGGGCTGAAGGTGACGCTCGTACCGTACGGGAACATCCCCAAGGCGACACTGGTGCTCGCGATTCGCGCGGGCAACATCAATGAGCCGATCCAGGTTCGAGGAATCGCCGATATCACCGGCGAACTCTTAAAGGAGGGCACGGCTTCTCTGAGCGCAAGGGAGCTGGCTGAAGCGGCGGCGAACATGGGAAGTTCGCTGGGCGTCCAGGTGGATGAGGACGAAACGACGCTGGAGATGGACGTGCTTTCCGAAGATGCACCGGCGGCCGCAAAACTCCTTGCCGACGTTATCGAGCACCCGAAGCTGCCGGAATCCGAACTGCCGCGGCTAAAGGCGACGATGCTGCGCCGAATTGCGGTGGCCAAGACGCAACCCGGTCTGCTGGCAGAGGCCCGTTTCCGCAAGATTCTTTACGGCGATCACCCGTACGGCGAGATTTTGCCGGCCGAAGATGACGTGAATCGCATGACCATCGAGGACGCCAGAAAATTTTACGCGGCGAACTATGGGGCGGGGCGCGCGCATCTCTATGTCGCCGGAAAGTTCCCGAGCGCCGAGATGAAGAAAGGGATTGCCGCCGCGTTCAGCAGCTGGCCCAGGGGACCGGCCTTCGTGGAGAACATCCCCAAACCCAAAGCGCAACATGTATTGCAAACGATCGACCGGCCGGGCGCGCCGCAGTCCACGATCTACCTCGGACTGCCCGTTCCCAATGCGACGGACCCGAATACCGTGCCGCTGGCCGTAATGAACGCGCTGCTCGGCGGGTCCTTCGGTTCGCGAATCACCACGAACATTCGCGAGCAAAAGGGCTACACCTATTCGCCGTTTAGCCAGATTTCCAGGCGTTACCACGATGCGTATTGGGCGGAAGTGGCGGATGTGACCACCGCGCACACCGGCGACTCGCTGAAGGAGATTTTCGCGGAAATTCGCCGGTTGCAGAGCGCGCCGCCCAGCGCGGAAGAGCTCCGCGGGATTCAGAATTATCTCTCCGGGCTGTTCCTGATTCAGAATTCCACGCGCAACGCATTGATCGGGCAATTGCGCTTTGTGGACTTCCAGGGCCTTCCCGAAGACTACCTGAAGACGTACGTACAGAAGATCAACGCGGTGACGCCCGCGGAAGTGCAGAAGCTGGCTGCGCAATACATCAAGCCGGAGGAAATGAGCATCGTGGTGGTGGGCGATAGCGCGAAGATCGCGGAGCAACTGGCGCCCTACTCGAGCGAAGCCGCGGCAAAGTGAAGCTTTGCGGGCCCGGCGGCGAACTCGGGCGCCGGGCCGGGCGCCGCCGAACCCGGCCAGTAAGACAGCGGGCCAACCCTTCGGAGAGGCGGGTCAGGCTTTGTGCGTGCGGCGCCGCAGCACGGCGGTTTGCGCCGCGGTACGCTTCGATCGGCGCGCCTTCTCGGCATAGAGCTGCTGGTCGGCTTCGGAGAGTAGCTTTTCGATGCGCTCGCCGTCGCCTCGGTACATGGCGATGCCTATGCTCGCGGAGAGCTGCGGCTTTTCCGGGTCGCTCCGCATCACTTCGCGGATACGGTCGGCGACGCGGCGGGCATCTTCTTGGTTCGTTTCGGGCAAAACCAGAGCAAATTCGTCTCCGCCATAACGCGCCGCCGTATCAATGGCGCGGCAGTGAATGCGCAAGATATCGGCCACGCGGCAGATGGCGCGGCTGCCAACGAGGTGGCCGTAGGTGTCATTGATCTTCTTGAGGCCATCGAGGTCCAGCAAGAGGACCGCGAAATTGCGGCCGCTGCGATTGGTGCGCTCGGTTTCCGCTTCGAGCACATCCAGAAGGCGGCGGTAGTTAGCCAGGCCGGTGAGCGGATCGCTGACGGCCAGGTGGCGAACCTGTTCAAAAAGGCGCGCGTTATCCAGAAGCGCGCCGCCGAGCGCGATGGCGTAGCTCAGCACGGTAAGGCCCTCGGCCAGGACAAACGGGGCGTCGAGCAGGCGCACGGATTGCGACGCGGCTAGCTGCGCGGCCACGTTGAGCCAGCAGGCGGTGTAAATGGCGTTGTCGAAAGCCGTGTCCTCCGCGTGGAGCCGGCGGCGATACCAGATGATGCTGACGAGAAAAATTACGCCGGGGACAAGCTGCTGCGGGTTGGGGAAGAATGCGCCCGGGTGCGGTGAAACCTCGGGGGGCAGGCGGCGCAGAGCCGCGGTGATCAGATAGGTGAAGGTGACCACCGCGATCAGAGCGCCGGCAATCTCGCCTCGCGGGTGACGCGAGCGCGGGAGCAATCGCTCAACCACCAGCGCCGCGACAAAGAGCAGCGCCAGCACCATGCGGCTGGCCCACCACGCCACCGGCGCCCAGAAGAACCGCTTGGGATCGTCCGAGGAGAGCTGGAAGAAGAGAACGCTCGAAGCCATCAGGACCGTGCCCGAAAGCAGGAAACCCGATCCGAGAATCAGGGAGATGCGGTCCTGGGTACCCTGAAAGCGGACGAGGGCGACTGCCGCGAAGACAAAAGAAATCAGTCCCGTCAGGGCTTGCAAGTAGCCTTGCAGAGAGGGATCTGATTGGATGGCAATGCCACGGAGCCAAAACGCAAGGAGCAGAAGCAGAAGGAAGGCGCAAGCGTTCGAAAGTACGACAGTCGTCGGACTGCGGCGGCTGGTAGTCAGGGGTCCCTCGCCCAAAATATGTCCTCGCACAGAGCGTGGCTGGGCGCTCAGTGTATTAGACTATGCCGCCCGGAAAGACGTTGTGCCAATTGCGAGGCAGCTTGCGATAAAAGATACTCAGCCCAGGGCCAAAAATTGCCTGTACGAAAGGACAGGGGCAAAAGGAAAAAGTGGCACGACGCTCGAGCGAGCCGCCACCCATTCGCGGGGTGGACGAGGCAACTTCAAACGGTTTAATTCATAAGAAACGCCACGGCTTCGCTGCTGTGCGGCGCGGGGAATGCTGGTAAGATGCGGCCTGTCCCGCAGCGGTTCACGCTGAATCGCAAGCGAAACGCAGCCGGAAAAGGAGAGCCTGTGACCACGGAAACCGCCGACGTCTCCTCCGCTCCACGCCTGCGCAGAACGCTAACGCTCTGGGATCTGATTCTCTACGGCGTAATCGTGATCCAGCCGGTCGCGCCAATGTCCGTGTTTGGGGTGCTGAGCGAGCGCGGCAAGGGCCATGTTGTGACGGCCATTCTCATCGCCATGGTGGCGATGCTTCTGACAGGAATCAGCTACGGGCGGATGGCACGAGCGTATCCGAGCGCGGGATCGGCGTTCACCTATGTGGCGCAGGAGGTCAGTCCAGCGGTGGGCTACATCACGGGGTGGAGCATGGTGATGGACTACATGCTGAATCCCTTGATCTGCACGGTGTGGTGCGCGGGAGCGGCGCATCAGTTCGCACCGGGCGTGCCGGCCTGGACATGGAAGGTATTTTTCGCGCTGCTTTTCACACTCTTGAATATTCGCGGCGTAAAGACGTCGGCGCGCATCAATGCAGGGATGGCGATTGCCATGGGCCTGGTGGTGGTGGCGATTTTTGTCGCGGCGGCGCGCTACATCTTCGGACATCCGGCGCACGACGCGCTCTACTTCACGCGGCCTTTCTATGACCCGCAGACGTTCACCTGGGGCGGCCTGTTCGGGTGCACTTCGATCGCGGTGCTTACGTACATCGGTTTTGACGGGATTTCCACGCTTTCCGAGGAAGCCGAGAACCCCCGGCGCAATATTCTCCTGGCGACCGTGGCTACGTGCTTCGTTATCGGGCTGCTGAGCGCCGCTGAGGCGTACGTCGCGCAGCTGGTCTGGCCCGCGTCGCAGCCCTTCCCGGATGTGAACACAGCCTATTCGTATATCGCCGGGCGGATGTGGCTGCCGCTGTTCACGGTGGTCAATCTGACGCTGCTGCTGGCCAATTTTGGCTCGGGGCTCGGCGCGCAACTGGGAGCGGCTCGGCTGCTTTTCGGAATGGGCCGCAGCAACGCGCTGCCAAAATCGTTTTTCGGCGCCGTGGACGCGAAGCACGGCGTGCCCCGGAACAACGTTTTCCTGGTCGGCGCGATTGCGCTGGGCGGAGCGTTTCTGCTGGAGCTGATCGCGGGATATAAGAAGTATGCGCTGGGAGGCTCGCCTCTATCGCAGGATACGGTGATGAACATCCTGAACGGGGGCGAAGCTTACGGCTTGGGCGCGGAGATGCTGAACTTCGGAGCGCTCATTGCGTTCATGGGCGTTAACGTGGCGGCATTCCTGCGCTACTACGTGCGAGCGAAGGAACGGCGCCTGATCCATCTGGTTCCGCCGGTATTGGGTTTCGCCATTTGTCTTGGTTTGTGGCTGAACCTCAGCCGGCCGGCGATGATCGCAGGATCTGTGTGGATGGCGGCGGGGATTTTGTACGGCATCTGGAAGACGTCCGGATTCCGCCAGCAGCTTTCGTTTGAAGTCCCGCCGGAAGCGTGAGAGCAACCCGTGCAAAGGGTTCCGCAGGGGAGGCGGTTTGGAGCTGAATCCGCCGAACCGGCTTATTGCATTTGGCGCGAGATTCACTGGATGATAGGCGCGCCAGGAGGCGCGCGGTGAAGAAAGCCGGCGAGCAAAATGCGGCGGTGACCATGCGCGACGTAGCGCAGGCCAGCGGATTTTCGCCGGCAACCGTTTCCATTGTTCTCAACAATGCGCCGCTGGCGCGTTACATCGCACCCGGCACAAAGAAGCGCATCGAGGACGCCGCGAAGAAACTTGGCTACCGGCCGAACGCGATGGCGCGCTTTCTGCGCAGCAAGCGCAGCCACAGCATCGGGGTGATGTTTTTCGATATTACGGACCCCTTTTGCACGCCGGTTCTGCGCGGCATCGAAAACGCGCTGTATGCGGCTTCATACGTTCCGATTTTCGCGGACGCGCACAATCAGCGGAACCGCTTCGAGCGGTACCTCGAAATGCTGCTGGAGCGGCACGTGGAGGCGCTGATCGTGGTGGCCAACTGGCTCTTCGTGGATATTCATCTGCTGGCGGACCTCAGCAAGCGCAACATTCCGGCGGCAACCATCGGCTGGGAATTACCCGCCGATAACGTGGGGTCGGTGATGGTGGACAACGAAGCGGGCGGCCGGCTGGCCCTCGAGCATCTTTACCACCTAGGCCATCGCAAAATCGCGTACATTCGCGGCCCGAAGATGCTGATTGACACGGCGCCGCGCTGGCGCGGGATTCAGAAGTTTGCGCAATCGGCCGATCTGGAGATCGACAATTCGCTCGTGGCGCAGCTCCCGGAATCCCTCGATCCGAATTCGGGCTTCGAAGGCGGCTACCGCATTACCGAGGACTGGATCGAGAAGCGGAAGAAATTTACGGCCGTGCTGGCATTCGATGACTTGACGGCCCTTGGCGCGATTCGCGCGCTGACAAAAGCGGGCGTGCGCGTGCCGGACCAATGCTCGGTCATTGGCTTCGATGACGTGCCGCTCTCGGCGCTGGCCGCGCCTTCGCTGACCACCGTGCGCCAGCCTCTCGAAGCGATGGGCAATCTTGCCGTCAGCATGATCATGGAGGGAATCCACGCCGGACTCGAGAAGCGCGATTGGACAATTTCCCGCCACCGCAGCACACCGGAACTGGTGATCCGCGAATCCACGCGTGCGCTTTCTCCTGGTTCTGACGACTGACCGAACACGGCTTGTCCGCAAGCAGTTCCCGCGCTCCAATTCTGTTGGCGTGCTTTCCAAAAACCGCTAAGATTTCGCCGGTCCGCGAGGGCTTCCTTGAAAAACTACATCGGCGCCATTGACCAGGGCACGACGAGTACGCGCTTTATTCTTTTCGACCGCGCGGGCCGCATCGTCGCCGCGGCGCAAAAGGAGCACCAGCAGATTTATCCCCAACCGGGATGGGTCGAGCACGATGCGCTCGAGATCCTGCGGCGCACGGAAGAAGTCATCGCCGATGCCTTGGCGCAGAAGGGCCTCCGCGCTCAAGACCTGGCCGCCATCGGCATCACCAATCAGCGCGAAACGACGCTCGTATGGGAGCGCTCGACCGGGCGGCCGATTGCGAACGCCCTGGTGTGGCAGGATACGCGCGTTGCCGGGGAAGTTGCACACTTTGCCGCCGCAGGGGGTCAGGACCGGTTTCGCGCGCAGACCGGACTTCCGCTCAGCACTTACTTCAGCAGCCTGAAGCTGCGCTGGCTCCTGCGGAACGTGCCGAATGCAAGGGAGCGCGCCGCGGCTGGCGAGTTGCTCTTCGGCACGATCGACAGCTTCCTGACATGGAATCTGACCGGCGGTCCGCGCGGCGGCGTGCACGTCACCGACGTCACCAACGCCAGCCGGACGCAGCTCCTGAACCTGCAAACGCTCGAGTGGGACCCCGATCTGCTTGCCGCTTTCGAGATTCCCGCCGCGATGCTCCCGCGAGTGTGCGCCAGCAGCGCAATCTATGGCGAAGCGTGCCTGGCCGCCGTCGCCGGCGTGCCGATCTCCGGGATTCTGGGAGATCAGCAAGCCGCGCTTGTGGGTCAGGCGTGCTTCGGCGCGGGGGAAGCGAAGAATACGTACGGAACCGGCTGCTTTCTGCTGATGAACACGGGAGAACGCGCCGTGCCCTCGAATTGCGGATTGCTCACTACCGTGGCGTACCAGCTTGGCGGCGAGCCCGCGTGCTACGCGCTGGAGGGCAGCGTGGCGATCAGCGGCGCGCTGGTGCAATGGCTGCGCGACAATCTGGGCTTGATTTCGAGCAGCGCCGAGATCGAGTCGCTGGCGCGTACGGTAAATGACAATGGCGGTGTTTACTTTGTGCCCGCCTTTTCCGGCCTGTTCGCGCCTTACTGGAAAGAAACGGCGCGAGGCGTCATCGCCGGCCTCACGCGTTACGTCAACCGCGGGCATCTCGCCCGAGCTGTTCTCGAAGCGACGGCCTTCCAAACGCGCGAAGTGGTGGAAGCAATGGAAACGGACGCGGGGATCGCGCTGCAGAGTTTGCGCGTTGATGGCGGCATGGTGGTGAACGAGCTGCTCATGCAGTTTCAATCCGACGTGCTGAACCGCGAAGTGGTTCGGCCCGTGGTGCGCGAAACGACGGCGCTCGGTGCCGCGTATGCCGCGGGACTCGCGGTGGGATTTTTTGCCGGCCTCGATGAGTTGCGTGCGAACTGGGCCGCCGACCGCACTTGGCGCCCGCAACTCGAGGAAGCGCGGCGGCGGCAGCTTTACCGCGATTGGAAGAAGGCGGTCACACGTTCTTTCGATTGGCTTGAGACTTCCTGAATCAAGGAGCGGTCGAGGATGAGGTCTCCCTTTCTCGGTGAGTTTCTGGGCACCATGATTTTGGTGATGCTGGGCGACGGCGTGGTCGCCGCGGTTCTGCTGAAGCGATCGAAAGCCGAGGCAGCCGGCTGGATGGTGGTCACCACCGGCTGGGCGCTGGCGGTCATGGCCGGAGTTTTCACGGCTATCGCCTGCGGGAGCAGCGATGCGCATTTGAATCCGGCGGTCACGCTCGGCTTTGCCTTCCGCGACGGCAATTTCTCACGCTTCCTTCCGTATCTGGTCGCGCAGATGCTCGGCGCGGTTGTGGGCGCGACGCTGGTATGGCTGCAATACTATCCGCACTGGAAGGAAACGCCGGAACCTGAAGTCAAGCTCGCGTGCTTTTGCACGGCTCCGGCGATTCGCCACTCGTTCGCGAATCTCGCGAGCGAAATCCTCGCGACGTTCGTGCTGGTCTTCGTGGTTGGCGCGATTTTTTCGAAAAGCGTCGCCGCCAATGGTCCTGCCGCGGGTCTCGGCGCGTATCTGGTGGGCAGTCTTGTTTGGGGCATCGGTCTATCGCTCGGCGGCACCACCGGATACGCGATTAATCCGGCACGCGACCTGGGCCCGCGCCTCACGCATGCCCTTCTTCCGATCGCGGGGAAGGGTTCCTCTGACTGGAGCTACGCGCCCATCCCCGTCATCGGACCGCTGATCGGCGGCATGCTGGCAGGAATCCTGCTCCGTTATTTTGTGCTGTAGCCCGGCTCGCGCGCAGTGTAATCGTTTCGCGCCCGAGAGCTACGTTCCGCGCAGATCGCGAGTTCCGCACGTTACGCTGTAAGGCATGAGCGCGATTCTCTCCGCATCGCCACCAGTCAGTCGCGCGGATGCCCCGGCGGCTTCGGGCCCCTGGATTTATCGCCCCTGGCTCGATCTTCTCGTCGGCTGCGGCGGCTGGTCCGCTCCTCTTTTGCTGCTCGCTTTCCATTTCTCGGACTCATACTCCCGCGCGTGGACGGTGGCGTTTTATTTCCTGGCACTCCTGTTCAACTATCCGCACTTCATGGCCACGGTGTACCGCGCCTATCACACGCGCACCGAATTCGCGAAGTATCGCATCTTCACCGTTCACGTCTCCTTGCTTCTCGCTGCTGCAGGTCTGGCGACGCACCTTTGGTATCCGCTGCTTCCCTGGATTTTCACGATTTATATTTGCTGGAGTCCCTGGCACTACACGGGCCAGAATTTCGGCTTGATGGTGATGTTCGCGCGGCGCGCCGGCGTTTCGCTCGTCCCCGCGGAGCGCCGCTCCCTTCATCTGGCGTTTGTCGCGTCGTTTCTTCTGCTGCTGCTGAGCTTTCATACCGGCCGATCGAACGATCCGCTGGTGATTTCTCTCGGCCTGCCCGCAAAGCTCACGGCGCCCGCGCGCGGCGTTCTGGCCATTTTCTTCCTCGTTTGCGTTGCCTGGGCATTTCGGTCCATGGCGCGGCGTTCTCCATTTCGGTCCATGACGCCGTCTCTTGTGCTCGCGACCACACAATTTCTGTGGTTCCTTCTGCCGGCTGTCATCGAATTGCTCCGTTCGCGCGGCATTCCGCAAACCCGCTATAGCAGCGGCATTCTGGCCGTGCTTCATTCGGCGCAGTATTTGTGGATCACCAGCTACTACCAGGGCCGCGAGGCGCGCGCAGCGGGTAACTCCTGGAGCTTTCGCCGCTACCTGCTCACGCTCGTTGCCGGCGGGATCGCGCTCTTCATTCCCGGCCCGTGGATTGCCAGCCGCGTTTTCCACGCCGACTTTGCTTCGAGCTTTCTGACCTTCATGGCCCTCGTCAACATCCATCACTTTCTCCTCGATGGCGCCCTCTGGAAGCTCCGCGATTCGCGTGTGGCTTCGTTTCTCCTCGGCCAGGGCGCGGCGGTTGGCAGCCGGAAGTCCGCCGCGCGCGCTCCTTCGCGCAGCCTCACGCACTGGCTCCTCGGCGAAAGCTCCGGCGCCCGCGGGCTGCGGCTTGCCGCCGTTTTCTTGCTGATCGCGTGGGCTGCCGTGGATCAGCTTCATTTCTATTGGGCGAATCAGCCGGAAGGCGCTTCGCTCCGGCGTGCCGCGCTGCTGAATCCGCGGGACAGCAGCGTTCAGTTGCGCCTCGCCAGGGAGGAACATCGCGCCGGCCACAGCGACGCCGCGCTCGCCTCCCTGCGGCTGGCTTCCTCGGTCAGCCCCACGAACCTTTCGCTGCAGGAGGCGTATGCTCGCGGACTGATCGAAGCCGGGCGTGACGCGGATGCTTTCGCCGAGTATCGGCGCATTCTCGAGCGCTGGCCGGAAAGCGTGGACTCCCTGGTGAACGCGGGCTTGCTCGCGGCGCGGCTTGGCCGCGGCGAAGAGGCGATCGCGGATTGGCAGCGCGCCATCGCAATCGACGCCAGACAGATGAATGCGCAGCTCTATCTGGCCCAGGCTCTTGACCAGAGCGGCGAGTTGCAAGCCGCCGCGCGGCATTATCGTGTTTATATCAGTCTCGCAAGCGACCCCGCGCGAGCGTCCAGCGTGGACCGTGCCACTGTGCTGGCAGCTCTGATTCGCGTGGCGGACGCGGACGCCGCCGTGAATCAGGCCGCCGAAGCACAGCGCGGATATGAAACCGCGATTCACTTGGCAGAGAAGATTAGCAATCGCATCCTGCAGAGCCTCGCTCTGGCGCATCTCGCAGATTTGCAGGAAAGGCAGGGTAACGTTCGGGCCGCGCTGCTCGCTTATCAGCAGGCGCTGGCACTGGACGCGACGCTCACCGATGCAACCGGCGCCGCGACCGATTGGTTCAACTATGGCCAGTTCCTCCGCCGGCAGCATGCGCCGGATGCGCTCGTGCTCGCCTGTTTCGCGAAAGCGCGCGAACTCACCGGCGAGACGCGCGGCGTACTGCTCAGCTCGGTTCTGCAAGCGCAAGAGGAAGTGCAATCCGGGCAAGGCCGCGGCAAGGCCGCCTCGCGCTCCGCGGCGAGCGCCGCCGACGCGCTGCGGATTGCGCCGGAGTCGTTGCCGGCCGCTCATTGACGTTTTGCGCGCTTTGCCGGCCCGGCGTTCGAGGCGCGCCGGTCCGCGTTCTTCCTTCGTCTCTCTCGGAAAGCTGCGCTAGAATGGCGCGCGTTCGCAACGGACTTTTCCCGGAATCGAGGACTGACGAATACATGAGTGTGTTGAGATCCGCGCTGTTACTTGCGTCGCAGAATGTCTGGCTGCGCGATCATGCGACGAAATACCGCTTCGTGCGTGGAGCGGTTGCGCGCTTCATGCCGGGCGAGGAACTCGCCGATGCGCTGACAGCCGCGCAAACGCTGGAAAGCAAGGGGCTCGGCACCATTCTGACGCATCTCGGTGAGAACATTACCGATGCCGCCGAGGCGCAGTCCGTCACCCATCACTACCTCGAGGTGCTGCGGCAGATCCGCGAGCGGAACCTGCGGACGGAAATCTCGGTCAAGCCCACGCAGCTAGGACTGGATCTCTCCGCGGAACTCTGCTTCACGAATCTCAAGTCGCTGATCGCCCGCGAACGCCCCGAGTCGGTGGTGTGGATCGACATGGAGGCCAGCCAGTACGTGGACGCCACTCTGGAGCTTTATCGGCGCGCGCTCGCTTTCGCACCCAACGTCGGCATTTGTCTGCAAGCGTATCTGCGCCGCACGCGGCAGGATTTCGATCATTTGCTGCCGCTGCGGCCTTCGATTCGCCTGGTCAAGGGCGCGTACAAAGAGCCGCCTGCGATAGCCTTTCCGCGAAAGGCCGAAGTGGACGAGAACTATTTCGCGCTTGCGCAGCAGATGCTCGCCGCGAAAGCCGAGGGCAAGTGCCGGCGGATCGCATGCGGCACGCACGATGTCGCTTTGATCCGCCGCATCACGGATTTCGCGGCCGGACGCGGGTTGCCGAAGAGCGAAGTCGAAATCCAGATGCTCTTCGGCATCCAGCGGGGCGAGCAGGAGCGGCTGGCCGTGGAGGGCTATCGCTCCGGCGTGCTGGTTGCCTACGGCAGCTACTGGTATCCGTGGTTCGTGCGGCGTCTGGCGGAGCGGCCGGCGAATTTGTGGTTTGTCGTGCGCAATGTGTTCGCGGGCTAGGGGCGCGCCATGCGATTTAACGCCACGTTGATCAAGAGCACGGTCGTCGGCGCGCTGGGCGGGCTGCTCTTCGGCTTCGATACGGCGGTGATTTCCGGCACGACGCACGCGCTTACCCAGACCTACCACCTGTCGCCGGGCCAGCTTGGGCTGACGGTCTCGGTAGCCTTGTGGGGCACGGTTGTGGGCGCGCTCTTTTCCGGTGTGCCTGGGCAGCGCTGCGGCGGCCGTGCCACTCTGCAGGTGCTGGCGCTTTTCTACGTACTGTCCGCGCTCGGCTGCGGGCTCGCCTGGAACTGGCCGGCGCTGCTGAGCGCCCGCTTCCTCGGAGGCCTGGCCATCGGCGGCTCGTCGGTCCTCGGGCCTGTTTACATCGCGGAAATCGCTCCTGCGGAATGGCGCGGGCGGCTCGTCGGATTCTTCCAGATCAACGTCGTCATCGGCATCCTGCTCGCGTACGCTTCGAACTACGGCATTGCGCGGCTGGACCTGGGCGCAAGGGAATGGCGGTGGGAGCTCGGTGTGGCGGGCATTCCTGCGGCGCTTTTCCTGGCGCTGCTGCTGGCGATCCCGAACAGTCCCCGCTGGCTGGCCACGCAGGCTCGCATGGAGGAGGCCTTGAGGGCGCTGCAGCAGATTGGCGCTCCGAATCCGCAGCGCGAACTGGATCAGATCGTGCGCTCCCTGCACCTCGAACGCGCGGCCAAAGCCGAGCCGCTCTTTTCCGCAAAATACCGCAAGCCAATCTTTCTCGCGGTCACCATTGGTATGTTCAACCAGCTTTCCGGCATCAATGCAATTCTCTACTATCTGAACGATATTTTTGCCGCCGCTGGATTCGGCAAAATGTCCGCCGACCTGCAAGCCGTTGCAATCGGCGCGATGAACCTCGCGGCGACGCTTTTTGCAATGACCTTGATCGACCGGGTCGGCCGCAAGCGGCTGCTGCTGGCCGGGGCCGTGGGCACGTTCGCCTGCCTCTCCGGTGTGTCGCTCATTTTCCTAACGCACCAGCATCGCCAGGCGCTGGTTTGGCTGCTCGTTGCGTATATTGCGTTCTTTGCTGTCTCGCAAGGCGCCGTGATTTGGGTTTACATCAGCGAAATCTTCCCAACCCGTGTGCGCGCCAAGGGCCAAAGCCTCGGCAGCGGCTCGCATTGGGTGATGAACGCGATCATCTCCGCGGTGTTTCCGCTGCTCGCGACTTCTTCGGGCGCTTATCCGTTCGTTTTCTTCGCGGCAATGATGGCCGTGCAGTTTTTCGTGGTGCTCTTCCTCTATCCGGAGACCAAGGGCGTCAGTCTGGAAGCAATGCAGCAGCGCCTCGCCATCGACTGATCCGCGACACGCGGACGAACGAACGCACGAACTCGAGTTGCAAGCCTTGGGCGCACGCTTCGTGGACAGCCGGCCTCGCGGGCGTTACGCAGGCGCCCGGCAAAAATGACAGTTCACACGCTGCGTTCCCTCAATCATTGTTTTGTGGATTCGTTTTCTTTTCCTTCGGGAGGCGCCAATGAGAGTTCGATTCCTGCTGGGGCTGGCGTTCGTCGCCGCCCTTTTCGGCCGTGGCGGTCGAGCCTGCCCGCAGGCGCCGGATGGTCCGGCTCCGGCCATGACGCAAACCGAAAGGGCAAACATTTATGAATACGTTGTGCTGTTACGAGAGAACCTCCGGCAGGAGAAGGGAGAAATCCTGGGTGCCGTCTTGGACCTTACTCCTGCTGAGGCGAAAAAGTTTTGGCCGATCTATGAGGAATACAATTCCGAGTTAAACAAGGTGAATGACATGAGGCTGCGGAATATTGAAGAGTACGCGGCCAACTATTCGCAAATGACCGACGAGAAGGCCGATCAGCTCACCCGGCAAGCCTTCGAATTCCGGAAGCAAAGGACGGATCTCTTGGCCAAATACTATGACCGAGTCAAGAACGAACTCGGCGCCACGACAGCGGCACGGTTTCTCCAGGTCGAAAACCAGTTGCTCTCCCTGATTGATCTGCAAATCGATGGCCACCTGCCGGTGATGAACCACGGATCTTGAGCAAAGGCAGGAAAGGAAGGCGTCAAATGCAACCGAATCGTCTCCTCCGAGGGATGTGGGCTCTTGCCTTTCTCTTTACGGCCTCCGCCGGTGCCGGGAAGGTGCTTTCGTTGGTGGCAGCACAAGAAACCTTCACGCTGCCAGCAGGCAGCAGGATTCTGGTGCGAACGACGGAGCTCATCGATTCGAACAAGCAGACTGCGGGTCAGCGCTTCACGGGAACTCTTGAAACGGCGCTCGAGGCCGGCGATCAGGTTGTGGCGCCCAGAGGCGCTACCGTCCATGGCCGCCTGGTCAGCGCGCAAGCCGCGGGTCGCGTTTCGGGCGGCGCCAATCTGACACTGGAACTCACCGACATCATCATTGGCGGCCAGCCGTTTCCCATCGTTACCAGTTCCTACGAAGTGCGCAGCAAAGGAAAAGGCGAGCAGACGGCCAGCCGGATCGGAATTGGCGCGGGGCTTGGCGCGCTTGTTGGCGGGATCGCCGGCGGAGGAAAGGGAGCGGGCATCGGAATGGCGGCAGGCGCCGGCGCGGGCACCGCGGTTTCCGCCAGTGGTGAGGGCAGGCAAGTTTCGATTCCAGCGGAATCGCTTGTGGAATTTCGCCTGGAAAAGGCCGTGACGTTGCCGGCGCGCTAGCCGCTCGAATTGCCGGGGTTCCCTGGCGGCCGTGAGGCGCGTCCTGCCTCTAGCGGAGGGCAGCGCGTTTGCCATCGTCCTACTTGCAGTATGGAGCCGTTTGTCGCTTACGGCTTTCGCATTGAGGGCGGCCGGTCCGGTCCGCAGGGCAACGAACGCCTGAAACAAGCATTCGCAAGCCTCGATCCGCTTTGCGAACAAGGCACACTCGATTTGGTCCTGATTACCGGCGATATGACGGATGCCGGAACATCTGCCGAGTGGGCGGAATTTCTGGATTCGGTGGCTCGTCATCCCTTTCTTGCCGAGCGCATGCTGCTTCTGCCCGGCAACCACGACGTGAACATCGTGGACAGCAGCAATCCGGCGCGCCTCGATACTCCGATAAGCCCGAACAAGACTCTGCAAAGGACGAACGTAACCAACGATCTTCGGAGGCCACCAGCAGCTAAAGAAAATCTGCCCTCCGGTACGTACCTGCCGCCAGCCCGGCGTGCTCTTGGCAATCCGATTCGGCACGTCTTTGCATTCGTGTGTCTGCCAGGTTTCATTTCTCTTCCAAAGACAGAAAAGAAAAATGCAAAAACGTCTTGACACCACGCAGCGCTTTCATACATGACGTGTCATACCCCCACCCGGTGCGAAGCACCGTCTCTCTCCGGCGCTACTGGGCGCTGGGAGAAGCCCGCTAACAAGAGGGCGCAGAGTACCAGCGCGAGGCTGATCCATGCCCCTCTCAGCACGAGCCCAGAGGCAAGGATGGAAATTGGGAGGACGGCGATCACGGTAGCAGCCAAGGCAGCCTTCTTAGTGAGCAGACTAACGAAAACTGCGACCAAAATGACGGTCGGAAGGCACACGTAGAAAAACAACACTTTCGAACCGCCCATAAAGACTTGCCACGGGTCGCTCATGCCAGAGGAGTTGCCCGTCATCAAGCGCCCAAACTGGGTATGTGAAAGCACGAATGAGGTTGCCGCCGCAGCGAGCAGCGCTGAAAGAATTAAACCGGCGACGGTAACGACGATGGTTCGCAGCATCGAGTCCTCCTTTGCTCGTTTACCAATCCCATGACCGATTGGGATAATTCGGGGGAAACCGAACCGGTGTAGGCGGATTCTTAGTTGGCCCAGGATAGTCTGAAGGGCCTCTCGCACCCGAACCTGCCTTGCTCCACGGCGGAGTGATCCCGCATAGGCCGCAGTCCTTAACCGCCTGCTGACAGGTCGGATTGTTCGCAAAGCACAACGTGAAATACGCGTCGTCGGGATTTCCTGGCTCTCAGAAAGTCGAGATTGGTTTCCGTGTCGAACTCACGGCCCGTGTACTGGAACGGATTAGTGAGTGAACCGCTGGAGGCTGTTTGCTTTCCAAACGAATCGAACGTGTACGTCTGGGCGAGAGCACCGGCGGTGTTGCTGAGCCACGTGACCGTTTTCAACCCGTCCACCTGATAATAGCTGGTGGTCCCACTACGCAACATAGCCAATGGCTCGTCGATATTGAGACCCTGCTGGGCGTATCGAGCAACGACTCCGCCGCTGGCATTGGTCTCTTCGATCAGGTTGTCGCCGTCGTAGGCGAATACAGAAGTCCCAGTCGATGAGGACTTGTAGATTCTCCTGCCGAACGGGTCGTACTTGAAGCTGACCGTTCCGCCGATGCGGGCAGCGTGACCTGCGTTAGTCGGTTCTCGAAATCCCACGTGTAGCTTGTGGTGCCGCTGGTGTCTGTCTTGCTGGTTTCGTTCCCGTTCAGGTCGTAGGTATAACTGGCGTTGGAGTTCGCCGTCATTTCGTTCGAAGAATTTGTGGTGTAAGACGCGACGCCGAGCGAAGCCGTGCGGTTGCCCACAGGATCATAGGAATACGATTCTGTGGTGGTCGCGCCTTGCGTGGCGGAGAGAAGCTGGTAGATGTTGTCGTACCCGTAGCTGGTGGCCACCGCGGTCCTCTGGTCGGTCTTGGCTGTCCGATTCCGGGCATTGTCGACGGTATACGTCGCTCCGTCGATAGTACTCCCGGCCAGTTGGTGCAAGACGCTGGTCAATCTGGACCGGTTGTCGTAGGCATAGTTCGTGGTGACGTTGTTGGGCCGCGTCATCTGCGTGCGGCGGCTCAGCGCGTCATAGCTGGACCTGCCGCCGAGCATCACGATAAAGAGCTACATCAAATCCGTGCCCGAAGTCACGGCAAACGGCATTGCGCAAGTTGAACAGTTCTTCAGCGTAGGAGCAGGCAGTACAGGAAAACAGTTGGGAGGTGACCGGGTTAGAGGAGCCGCGCAATCACTCGCCTAGACTGTCAGCGAATTCCCTTGTCCTCCAACGTTGCACGAATCTGGTGCGAGAATCTGGCGGAGAGGGGGGGATTCGAACCCCCGGTACCGGTTTTAGCCAGTACAACGGTTTAGCAAGTTGAAAAGTCCCGGCGCCTCTTGTTCGGACTCAACAACTTACGGCGGACCAAAACCTAGTTTTCGGACGAAATCACCCTTTTTCGGAAACAAGTGTTCCCCAACTTGTTCCCCACTTTTTGGTGCCCGGGCGTATTAACCTTTCAGTGTTCGCTGAGGCCTTTAGCCTTTAGTCCAGGCCGGATCTTGATCTTCATTTTTACGCAAGAATTATTTCTGTCGTCATTCTATTACAGGACAATGAGCTTCGTCGGCTCATGAAGCCGGCGTCAAACGGACAATTCCGCGCCGGATCGTCCTGGAGATAGTACTCTTACGTAACATTCGACGCATTTCCCTTGCAGCCCGAAATGGGTTAAATACATAGTAGTGCCGTCCATCATATTAAATTAGAACCCAGATCACTGCATGAGGTGTGGAATGAACAGATTCCTTGCTGGATTGCTCGCGGGCGCGCTGCTTTTCTCGATCTCAACCGAAGCGGGTCTCGGCGGCAAGAAGACGATGTATGTCGGCGGGACCGTTACGACCGTAAAAGAGAGAACGGAAGGCCTATCCTCGACGAATGACGAGAAGGTGTTTGTCTTCTCCTACCAGGGAGGAGAACTCAAGATTCCGTATGACCGTGTCAACGATCTCGAATACGGACAAAAGGCGGGCCGGCGATTGGGACTCGCCTTGACTATCTCTCCGTGGCTGCTGCTGTCAAAGAAGCGAAAGCACTTTCTCACAGTTGGGTATCAGGACGAGAACGACAAGCAACAGGCGGCTGTGTTTGAGTTGGGGAAAGAGATCGTGCGGACGACTCTCGCCTCTCTCGAAGCGCGAACCGGCAAGAAGATAGACTATCAGGACGAAGAGGCGCGGAAGAGCTCCAAGGGAAATTGAGATACCAATGTGCGTCGTTTTGTTCCTCTCGCTCCTGCTGTTTCAGTCGGGGCAGCCGTCTACTCCAAAGGCCGATCCTCGACCCAGCATCGAAGCCGAAAGCGCCGCCAAGCTGCAGCAAGTTCGGCGCATCTATGTGGATTCGTTTGGTGACACCACAGAGGCTAAACAGCTCCAGGCCATGGTGATTAACGCTCTTACCGAGTCGAAGAAGTTCATCATTACTGAGCGGGAGTACATGGCAGATGCAGTGCTGAGGGGTACCGGCCTTGAGAAGACTTCTCAGGAACTTCATGCAATTGGCGAAAGCACCGCTGTGGGGGCCGCCGCTGCAGGACACAGCGGGTCGATTAGCGGGAGCGTTGTCAACGGAAATGGCTCCATTTCGGGCTCAGGCGCTGGTGCTGCTATCGCGCGATCAATGGCGGCGGAAGACTCGCAAGCAACCACCGAGACCGTTAACGACGCACGAGTGGCCGTTCGACTCGTCTCGCCGGACGGCGATGTGATTTGGGCGACCACCAAGGAAAGCAAGGGCGCCAAATACAAGGGAGCCAGCGCGGATGTGGCAGCTCAGGTTGTGAAGCAGCTTTTGTGGGACTTAGAGAAGGCGGTGAAGGCTACGGAATCCAGCAAGCGTTCAAATTGAAGAGCGAACGCCACGTTGGTCACGCCCAGCGTGGTTGCAGCGTCTTCGGCAGAAAGCCGGGCCAAGGCCAAACGCGTTGAATCGAGGAGCACTCATAATTAGAAGGGTCAATGGTTAGGTTAGAAAGGTTAGTTGTTAGCTTGGCATGCGCGAACGTGACCATCCGGATTCGTCTTCTACTTATGAGATCTTGAGATCGATTGCGGAAAGCCAGGTCGAAAAAGAACTGGCGCAGGAAAGAGCCAAATCGAGGAAACGGACCCGGGGCAAGCGCAGCCAGTCCACAAAACGCCGTAAACGGACGAAATGAACTCCGTTTGTCCTGCTGCTTGCGGCCGGGATCGGGAACTCCGGGTTCTCTCCGAACTGGCCGTCCTAGTTCAGGGGACTTTGGCCGCGCGGGATTCGGATCGCGCGGCAGTTAGGACGTTTCGGCAGCATCGGTCTTTCCACGCGGCCAGCTTCTCCCCAGTTCCGCCAGGACCCGCACCAAGTGCGTTTTCCGTACCGCCAGCCGCTCGGCCGCAGGCGCATCTTTGGCCTGCCAGCTGCTGGCCCCAACGCACGCAGCCCGATTCCTCCGCCGGCTGATAGCGCGGTCCCACCCGCGCCTCACCTTGTCTTCGATCACCGCTCGGATGATTTCGGCTTTTGAACACGAAGACCTTCGGTTGGCCCTCGGAGGGCGCTCAGCTGCTTCCTTTTCAGATGCGGTACCGATTTTGAAATACGGCATGGTGATCTGTTTCGTTTCGGGAAGCTCCCAAGCGGTTGCGTCCCCTCAAAATGTTCGGGCATCCAGCAAACACGGGACGCTCTTCCGACCCTCCTGGCTTTCGCATTGGTGCGGAACGTGCAAGCGAACGCACGGATGTCCAACTGGCCAACGGTTCCTCCATCGCGAGCGCTTATGTCCTCACCCGACCTGTCCCTGAGACGTTCTCGAGATTTGGCTCTTGGCGAAGTTCGGCAATTCAGACGCTCATTGACGGCAAGCGCCGTCTTGCAGGCCGCCGCTGTCTCCTTGCTTCTCTCGACGACCTTGCACCCGCACAGGCCAGAAGCACTTCCTCAATTTACCAAGCCCCAGGGCTTTCAGGTAACGCCGATATCGTATGCTCCGAAGGCAGCGACACACTTTTTCTCCGGCCAGGTTAGCGCTCCGACAAGGCCGCGGAGTGCACTCAAGGCACATCTTTCGCATCCCACGGTGCCTGGCGTTGCGCCAGACCAATCTTTGGAACCCGCGGGATTACTCAATTCGACGGCCTCCGCCGTTTCTTCCCAAACCTTGCCGATCTCCGTTCCGCAGCCCCCTATGCCAATAGGTCCACGCCTGACCACGGTATTCACAAACGATCAGCGGTCCACGGCGCGCGAGGTCCGACTCGGCAGCTTCAGCGACGTGCTGCTTCAGACAAATCAAAACGGCAGCGGCCTGGCAACCGGGCGGCACCGCGGTGCACGCGCCGCGGAATTCGGCGACGGCTTTGGCAATGGCGGCGGGCCAGTTATCCGGCCCGTGCGAATTGTTTCGAAGCCGGTACCCACATACACCGATGAGGCGCGCTCACACAAGATACAAGGCGAGGTAGTTGTGGAGGTCGTTTTTCATGCGGATGGGCATGCTGAGGTCCTTCGCGTGGTTCAGCCGCTTGGCTGGGGTTTGGATCAAGCTGCGATTGACGCTGTCGAGCACATCACGTTTCTCCCGGCATCTGTAGGGGGCCAGCCCATCGATTTCCAAGCAAGAGCGCACGTAGAATTCCAGCTGGTGGGACCATCCCTGCTTCGGGCGGGTCCCTCTGCTTCCGAGGCCCAAACGCAGTCACAGCCTGCTTCTCTCGCTCTCGCGCATTAGACTCGCGCATCCGTTGACGCAGATAATCACAAGCACTTGGGTCGTAGGGAACAGCCCAGATATCCCTTCTTTGCCACCGCCGTCATCGCCAGCGGCCCCCGCATCGAGGTCGGCCGCGTAGACGACTTGAGCCTGGGCGGCTACGTCGCAATCCAACAACCATTGCCCGAGAACACCCTCCTTCTCCTCACCATCCACAACGGTCGCGAATCGTTCACATGCCAGGCACGCCATAACCGCTACTTGAGGTATCGGAGCGGGCGTGCAATTCGTTGACCCCGACGGCGCCTCTCGCGGCGTGCTCAATCGCTGGCTCGCAGGGCTTCCCATCGACAACCCCTACCCCTTAACCGCAGAGTGAGCACCTGCCATCGAAGCGTGCTTTTCGCCACCGGACTGCCGCGAGCAGGAAGGAAATCTTGAAAGGTGAAGCGTTCCGTGAACTCCCAGTTCTCCACCGCAAACTGAATCCCCGGTCTCCCGGGGTCCGTCCATCTGCAGTTAAATACAGCTAGATCTCTACGAAAGCAATTGAATGGGCTTTGACGGGCTAGTCCCAAGAGGTGTAACATGGCCATGTTATATAGCACGGCCATGTTACGTGTCTTGGCCATGGCACAGAACCATGCCGTCCGAATTTCATGAGCGAGCAGCATTCCCTCAAAGAGAATTCGAAGCCCTCCTTGCGAACCTCTTTCGACGAGCAGGTTGGCGTGTGCGCAAACAGCCTTCCGTCGGCAAGGCGGACCTTATTGCAGACTCCGGTGACAACAAATTCATCGTAGAACTCAAACGGTCGGCTGAAGGCCGACGCGACCGGCTCGTTCCCCTTCTTTCACAAGCCATTCTGCAGGCGCAAGCCGCCGCCCAGCAAT